>Ga0209507_1000149_pt1 | contig 93865 bp, 135 predicted proteins | sample AD_UKC028_MetaG_FD_184414 | JGI IMG/M metagenome (GOLD analysis project Ga0209507, IMG submission 184414) | Active sludge microbial communities of municipal wastewater-treating anaerobic digesters from USA - AD_UKC028_MetaG (SPAdes) (version 2) | ecosystem: Engineered > Bioreactor > Anaerobic >...
CCGTCAGTTCCGTTGGTACCTGATGTGCCACTTGTACCATCATCTCCAGGTATTCCTTGAGGACCTTCTTCTATTTGAGAAAGAACAGTAACCTCAGGTTCCGATTCAATAATTATTGTTTCAGTATCCCCTTCAATAATTATTACATTATCTTCATCCTCAACAAGAATAATATCACTATCACTCATTTCTAGTCACCGCCGGAGTTATAGTTGCAACACCATATTGTTTCAGAACGGCTTCTCCTGAGGGATTGTATAAGAATAAATCATAAGCTCCTACGATTTCTTTATGGGCATCACATAAACCTAATGTATCATTGTCCCTTAAATAAATACGCCACTTGCCAACATCTTCAGCATCATATTCAGTATCATATTCATCATTGTAAAAATAAATGCCTGTATCACCGTCAGGTGTCCACGCTTCTCTTTTATGAGGAACTTCTAACAATACTGTATCATTTTTTATTTTGGATCTGATTTGCATGTTTGCGGTATAACCTGTCAGATCAACAGGAATGGCAGGGTCACCGGTTTTCCATTGATAAGTTTTATCAAATGTACCGCCTTCAATAATTGTAATATCCACGTTAGCCGCAATACATTTCATTGTAATTCTCCTTACTTATTTATTTCATTCTAATAAAAAAAGTTCCAAAAAGCAAGTTCTAATTATATTTATCTTATGGATAATGCCACTCTCCCTGTGTTTCCATCTTTGCTTGACTTAATGCTTTTTTCATGGGATTCTCTTTTTATATTTGCCCACCATCTGTTATAATCCAACCTTTATCAACTAATATCTGCTTATATGGTGCATAAGCGGCGTGATACCTAGCATAACCTGCATGAAATGGTACATTCAATTTTACATTTTGTGCTGACCAACCTACCAATAGTTTTTCATAATTTTCAGTTGAAAAAGCAGAATTATAAAACATATTATTCATATGGGTTACATTAGAAATATTCCACATACTTATATCTTGATTAAAAGGGGTGCTTCTGAATGTGTTAAAAAATGTGGTACACCCACTAACATCCCAATTTTCTATATTAGGTATATTTGTTAATGAATAACATTGAGAAAAAGAACTTAGGCTTCCTAGTATTTTAGGAATGTCGGTGGCTGTTATTGTCATATACCTATAAGTATGAAATTCTCCAGGATCTTTTCCTAATGAAAAATCTCCCCATCGTGACAATACTCTAAATTGATTTTCCATTTCTACAGTACCTATCCATTGATACCATCCATAAGTACCACCTAATACCTGAATTGTATAAGTACCTGCATTAGAATAAGTATGAACTGGATGCCCCTCTACCCATTCTGCAATTCTAACGGTAGACCCATCCCCCCAATTTATAAAACAATTTACCATATTATATAATGGCAATTTGCATTGCAAATTACTTGAAGAAATATTAACACTAAATTCAAAACTCCCTGAAAAATCTATGGTAGGTTGTACCACACTCATCCCATTACTAGTTTTAGGATTAGCAGAAACTTTATTCATAATAACATAAGTTCCAGATACTTTTCCAATTAAAACAATCATTCCTACTCGCAAATCATTCAGATCATATAGATAGGTGCCTGTCGAAATCAGGCCATTTTTCATGGCTAAAGTCACTCTCCCTTGATTTCTATCTATAGCGAGTATCTTTGCTTGACTTAATGCTTTTTTCACGGCATTCTCTTTAAAAATTCTATTTACCATATATGTTTTAAAACCAATATTCATCAGTTTGAGAATTTAATCCAAAAATTTCAAAATTACTTCTGCCCCCACCACCTGAAAAATCTTTATATACATTTGATAAACATACGGATATTCCATTACCGACAACTTTATTTAAAACTTTTCTATATCCTAAATACACAATTAAATGAAATCCATATCCCACACTAGGAAATATCCTAGTATAACCAGGAATTCCATAATCAGGAATTTCCCAAGAATCTATAAGATTGTTTTTATATTTCCAATTCCATTCATTATTTGTTATATTTAATTGTATAATTTTTGTAAGAAAATTTTCAAATGAATAAATATCTGAATTATAATATTCATTAGTAACATCCGATCGTAACACGGTTAATGCATTATATAGAGATAAAATCTCATTATATCTAAAAGATATTTCAAATGTTATTTCAGAATCTATGGAGTAGGAAGGAAAAACAGAACTAAACATATAGAAAAAACCATCCCCCCAATTATAACAAATCGGAGAAGAAGCCCCTACCAAACAACTATCTGCAATGAGAAGGGAAGAATAACCATCTAATTCTGGATATATTCTACTTCTTTCTTCCCAAACACCTCCAACTTTTTCTCGATAATGATATGTATTTGTCCAAATACTAGTATTAATAATAGATTGATCAAAATGATCATTTATCACAACCACATCATCAATGATTAATTTGATATAATCAATACCGCTATTTGAAATTAATGGAAGAATTGAACTTAACCCCGATCCATTTTTAGGACTAGCGGCAACTTTATCTAAAATAACTTTAGAACCTTCCAAATCTCCGATAAGAACTGTCATTCCTTCTCTTAAATCATTTATATCATGCAGATATGTACCAACAGAAACTAACCCGTTTTTGGTAAACAAAGTTACTCTGCCTTTGTTTTTGTCTATTGATACCACTCTTGCTTGATCAAAGCTTTTTATCATATTTGACCACCATCTTTTATAATCCAACCTTTATCAAGCAATATTTGTTTATACGGAGCATAGGCGGCATGGTATGTAGCATTTCCTGCATCAAATACTACATCTGTTTTTACATTCTGGGATGACCAACCAACAAGGAGTTTTTCATAATTTTCAGTTGAAAGACCTGCTCCATAAAACATACCATTCATATTAGTTACATTAGAAATATTCCATTTACTTATATCCTGATCAAAAGGAGTCCTGAAAAATGTATTAAAAAATGAAGTACACGCACTAACATCCCAATTTTCTATATTAGGTATATTTGTCAAAGAATAACATTGAGTAAAAGAAGAAAGTCCTGTTCCTAGTATTTCTGGTATATCCGTAGCTGTTATTGTCATATAAATAAATGAATGAAATTCTCCAGGATCTACCCCCAATTTAAAACCACCCCATCTTTTCAATTCCCTAAATTGATTTCCCAATTCAGCAGTTTCTATCCAATGATGCCAAAGATAAGATCCTATTACTTGAATAATATAAGTACCTGAACTTGTATAAGTATGAATTGGATTTCCTTCTAACCATTTTGCTATTCTAACAATTGACCCATCTCCCCAATTTATAAAACAATTTATCATATTATATAATGGTAATTTACATTGTAAATTATCTGGAGAAATGTAAACACTAAATTCAAAACTATTTGAAAAATTTGTGGTTAATTGTAGCAAACTCATGCCGTTACTATTTTTAGGATTAGCTGAAACTTTCTCCAAAATAAAATAAGAATCATTCACCATACCAACAAGAACTGTCATACCAACCCTAAGATCATTAATATCGTGCAGATATGTTGCCGTAGAAATCAAACCGTTTTTCATTGCCAAAGATACTCTGCCTTTAACTTTATCTATGGCAGTAATCCTTGCTTGATTTAAATCATCTATTTCTTTTTCCTTACCAAAAACAAAAGATACATTTTTCATCTAAAAAGCTCCACATAATTGGCAACATTTATTGTGGTCACTAAAGAAGTTTCCCCACCATCACTAACTTCTCCAGCAATTGTTTGAGATAATACTTGACTTTTCTCTGCCGTTTTATTTCTTCTGGTGCTTGTCAAATCAACATTATCCCCACATTCTAATGTAGGTAAATGTGTGCCAAGAACAATTTCTCTGCCTTTGATGGCATAAGTATGCAGATTTAATTCGGCTTGCCCTCTTGATATAGTAATGTTTGAATTATTATAAATGGCATGTCTAATTTCTGACAAGTCAGTTAATGGTTTTACTTTGAATTTTCTGGTTCCGGTTGGTAATGCCGAAAGAGACAAATGATAAACAAGATCGGTATAATAATAATCCATAACTGTTTCTGGAGAAACATAAGTCAAAATCACCAATAAATCGGCATCTGCTATTCCAGTAGCTACAGGATTAGTTCCATTAGTAACATCTGCAAGAGTATCATATAAAGTCACTACACCAGCTGAAGTAACAGAAACATACCATATTTGATTGGGTTTAACATTCCAATTTTGTAAAGCAATGTCATCATAAACCGGAGATAATTCCGAACATACACAATATAATTTTTGAAAAATATAAGACATAAATGTTTGAGGTTGTTTAATCACGCTGAAGATAAGAGGCATATCCGAATAATCTGATCCCATCGTTGCTTCAAACAATAATCCAAAATTTTGATAATTATAATAACCTGCTTTGAAAAATTCAAATTCTACGGCAATATTTTCATATTGCAATCCTTGATATTCAAATGAAATTCCCAAATCATCAAAAGTCCATTTGGAAAAAGCAAATAGAACACCTATGCCATCATACTCATCGTACTCATCGTATTCATCAGGCATTTATATTCTCCTTTATTATCTTCTGATAATATCTATAAAAGGATTGCCATCAAGAATGCCTGGTTTCCAACCTACTGTGGCTGTTCCATTATATTCTTGACCATCAATGGCATTTATTCTGGCAATGCTGTCTTTCAAAACATATCCAACAATTTGATTTGTAACGGGAAGTTTCCCGAGAAACCAAAGACCTTGAATCTTTGTTTTACCACCTAGAATATTTCTGCTGGCTTCAACAAAAAAATTATATTCTTTCATACCAGCAAGGACTAATTCATAATTATCTTCTCTGCCTGTTTTCGGATCTGTTCCTTTGAAAGAAAAATTCAATCTTTCAATTGCTGTAGGCTGACAACTTCCCCAACCCGGATTTCCTGATCTTACATCATTCAATTCATGAGTAAGACCACCGATTAATGTTAATTTGATTTTCCACACTTTGCATATTCCTCCATAAATTCTTTTGCTTTTTTATTATATGCCTCAGCGGCTTCTATTTCAGAAACAAAAGTGCCTATATGTATATGTTTTTTCATTCTGGCTATTTGAGCAACCCATTTATTCAAACGCTTATGCCAAAACACACCTTTATAAGAAGAACTTCCTTTGAATACCCTTCTATTAAAAGCATTTTCTTGTCTGGTGCAATTTATCATATTATGCTTTTGATTATTCAAACCATTGCCATCTTTATGATCCACTTCTAAATTATCAGGAGTATTCATAATCAAACGGTGCATTTGAATCAAAATTCTTTTATCTTTACTTATTCTTTTATTTCTTTCTGCATAATATGTTTTTCCTGTTTTAGCTAAATGGGCATACCATTTCCATTGATTAAGATATTCAAAATCTTCATCATCCACTAAAGCAAATTGTCCTTGAGTTAATTCTATTTTCTTCATAACTTTACCATCAACTATATGTGAAGTGAATAGAAAATACAAGGTCGTTTGAATACCAATCTGCCGCTGCCCAAGCAGCCATTGTACTTGTCAATATATGTTTCATATTCCAATACAAATATTTAGCACCAGCTAACGGTGCTGTATCCAAAGCAATTCGTGAATCAGTACCAGCTAAAGGAGTCCCGCTCCAAGTAGCACTACCAGGAGTGGCATTTGTAGTGGCAATTGCTCTGAAAAGACTATTTGCAGGAGTACCATCTCCTAATGGTTTACTTTCCCAAGTTGCATGAGAATCATCATCATACATTTCAAGATAAGGAATTGAAGCAGTAGCTCCGCTAAACCAAGCACAGCAAACATATCGTTTATCCCCACCATATACAGCTAGACTGGTTCCTGCCATAACTACTTGTCGATATGTTCCTGCACTATTATCAGCTAAAAATAATGCAGGTGCTTCTGAAGTGCCTGCTTCCGGAATAATAACAGGATAACCTACTCCAGAAAGAAGATCACCATCTGATTGTTGCAAATCCCTCCATACTAAATAATCTCCTGCTCCTAACAGAAGAAAATTAGAATCTCCTGCAGGATTGGAACATTCTACATCATTAGGTGAAATGTTCACTAAAATATTAACTGATGGTCTCGACATAACTTACTCCTTTCTCAATATAAATTATAAAGAATCTGTTCTACTTAAAGTCACTTGTTTTGTTGCCGTTACTCCTTTAGGACCTGTCAAAGTAACCGTAAAAGTTTGAGATTTTACTTTCCAAATGGTGCATTCTATATTATTACCATTGACAACAATGCCGGTTCCGTCAACAGACATATCAGAAGCAACATAAGAATCATCGGAAGTTTTATGTAAAGTCCAAGAACCAAATTTTTGAGTACACAAAGGCAACCCTGCACCACCACTTCCTCCACCAATTGTAGTTTGCGTTGCTCCTGTTCTACAACCATATGTACTTGTTTGAAGTATGATTGAAGAAGGTCCTTTTACATAATATGTTTCTGAAGTTTCTCCTGTTACTTCATCTATTGTTTTTGGTTCTTCCACTGCTTCTTCTTTAGCTTCATTAATTGTGGCAGAAAGAACTTGAGATAATCCTTCTTCTGTATTAACTGGAGAAGAAACAGTTATTCGCACATCCCCTGCCGTAACTGCTGTAAAATAATTTACAACTGAACCTGCTCTATTATAAGTAATCACTAAATTAGTTCCCGTAGGAATCATAACACCTAAATTAATAGTTTTATTTGAAAATCCTACCGCTAAATTAGCAGAAGTATGTGTAATAACACCATCGGCATCTTCGGTATAAGTATATACTTCACAATAACTATAAACAGGTGCTTTAGAAATACATTGAGTAATCCCTGCTATTACATTGACAGCTTCGGCTTTTTCATCAGTAACCGTAACTGACCCTGTATTTAAAACAGATGCAGATATAATTCCTAATCCAGTATATTCATACATATAAATTTTACCGGAAACGGCTTCATCCCCATTTTCTAAATAAGCCGTTATTGTTGCAATTTCCCCTATTTCTAAAGTTGTGGGATTTATTTCAGCAGATAATGTGCTTGGACATTTGCAGTAATTATTCACATAAATAGTTTTTGAATCTTCTTTACCAGACAAAGAAGCTATAATACTAACTTCTCCAGAATACTCTAAAGCTCCTGGAGTATATTTTATCTTATTATAAACCATTCCATTTACTGTATAAGAAACCATAACCATTTGATCACAATAACTGAAATTTTTTTCCGTAAGATAAACTTTTGTTCCATCTAAAATATAAGAATCCCCTTCTACAAAATTATTCAATCTGTTTACATCAGCATAAGCCCAAATACCTATAATGGTAGAAGCTTCAAATTTAGTGGATAAAGAAACCAAACTATCTGCCCTAACAATTTCTTTAGAAATAAGTATTTCCTTACTATTTTGAATGAGAGGATATACATAAGATAAAGTAGTTGGAGCAACTGGATCAAAAGACCAAGTAACAACTTGATCATTCAAAGGAACCCCCTCTCCATTTTTAACTTGGGCCCATACATCCACATAACCCACTTGCAATGTGCTTATGCCAATACATTCAGATCCTAATTTAACGGAAATAGAATTTTGAGAAACAGATTCAACAGGGATAATTTTTATTCGATTACCAAATTCAGGCCATTCTGGTTCTTCGTTAATTTCTTGAATAATCAAATCAGTCAGATCATAGTCCGACGTTGTTGGTGTTCTTACCAATCGTTTAATACAGATATTTCCTTCTCTATCAGAAGTAACAAACCCCTCTTCTCCAACAATCAATTCAACCAATTCTTGCAATACTTCAATTGGATATTGATCATCTGCCTCAAAATTATCTGCATATATGGTAAAATCCTGAATCTCACATTTAGCGGAATCCCAAACTAAACCAACTGATTCAATAATCTCCTCACAAATCGCATAAAATGTAGTATCTTCATCCCACAATTTTGTGACCTTTTGAGCAAAAGGTTCTGCCAATATAGCCGTTGATTGTCTGCCCCAAACACCCGTCATTGTTTCATGAATGCCGACTTTAAAAGTAGGACGTTCAATAAAGTAAAGTCCTTGACTTACCCAAACAGTTGTTCCTTCCATTATATCTGTCGTGGACATATATACTTTATCTATCCAAGAATCAGCTCCAACATTTCCTTGGGAACCCCAATATATCTCTTCAAGATCATTAAAAGGATAATCTATAGAAGCAGTGGCAGAACCAACCTCAATATCATTTATTTCTATTGTAATATCTCTACCAGAAACAGTAATTTTAAGTTCATGCCAAACATCAGGAGCTGGCGGACTTAATTCTTCATCAATTAAGGTATTTCCTAATCTATCTTCTGCATACACATACAAAATATTATCCCATGTGTACAAATCTATATATGAACCAGCTCCCCCAATATACACTTCAAAATATGTTACTCCTGCTGTATATCTAAATCCTTGAGAAAAAACAAAATTAACAGGAGAAGTACCAAAATCATAACCTAATACAGCCCACTGATCTGCGGTTCCTACCAGTTTCAAACTAGATGTTCCATCATCATATTCATCCGTATCAAGTTCTACATGTTCCACATAAGTAGGCTGAAGATCAAAAATTTCTTCCTCCCATCCCGACGTTGCTCCATCAACACCCTCAAAATTAAGAACAAACAAATTACCTGTAAGAACAGGAGTTTCTATGGAAGTAAATACTTCAATTCTTGCTGTTTCAGGAATTATAGAAAAATCCAAAGTATCATAAAAATCTTCATCTAAAAGATCAAAAGACAATTCCCGACAAAAAGCATCTAAAGAAGATTCGATGGAGAAAGACTTTATTTTGTCCGTAATATCGGTTGTTCCATCTAATATAAACTTAAAAGCATATTTAGACATTTTCGTGATCCTTTACAACAAGACTTATTTCATAATCATATCTTGCTACATTGAAAAACGAGGAAACAAGATTTCTCTTGTAAACGAACCCTACAGGTCTTGAAAACTGCACTTTCCAACAGTCATATCCGTCGGTAAAGTAGTATTCCCCGCTAGATATTGCTTCAAGTGCTACGATTGCATCAACTGTAGCTTTTGAAATGGCAGCCTCATCTGAAAAGGTTATTCGTTGATCCATGATTTGTGTTCCAAAATCTTGAATAACCACCCCTCCCAAAGTAGGAATAACAGAACCTCTCATTATTGATCCTGCAAAATGATCATAATCACCAGTCACTACTGGATCTTTATCAAAGACAACTAAAGAAGCAGGTGGAGTTGAGTTGTTTGCCGGATCTAACATCGGACCTAATTCTGTGGAAAAAATCGCAAATTTACCAGCCATAATATTTCCTTACTTTTTACTTAATCTCATTTTGGATAGTTCTTTTTCAAGTCTCTTTATTTGTGTTCTCATGGTAGTAGGATTGCCAACTACTTTCAAAGGCAATGATGCATTTCCTACTGCTAAATTCAATGTAAATGTTCCTTGATCAACTGATCTTACCATACCTCCATTTGCAAAAGCAGGAATTGAAGCAAGATTAAATTTAGGTGCCGTAAAACTTTTCAAACTATTTACTGCTCTGAAAAAACCTTCTCCTAATGTTTGTACAACACCTTTTCTAATTACAAATTCTCCTGGAGTCAATAAAGCAGGAACAGTATCTCCGTCACCAGTACCAGGTATAAGTCCACCTTCTGCTTCTTGAACAGGAGCCGCTCCTCCTCCACTATCACTTCCCCCACTACTGCCACTTCCCCCACTACTTTCACTACTACCAACTTTTACAGTTTTAATGGTAATTGTATAAGTAGCCCCTTTACTTAATTCAGAAGTAAGAGCGGCAAATTTACTTTGCACATTAGCAATTATTGTATTGATAAATGCTTGCCCACTTCCATCATTACCAAGTATCTGAATCAAGAAATTTGATACGGAAGCTGTAAGACTCAAACTCCAATTATGAAGATTGTTTTTAAGAGAATTAATTACTGTCAACAATGGAGAAAAAGTAACACCATCTTCTGTGCCTATAAATTTAACAACAAATTGACCAAAATTCTCTGTAGTTAGAGAAGATTTTAATTCGGCAATCTTTGCCTTAACTTTAGTAATTGTATTATCTAATGTATCTTTAGGGGAAGCTTCTGCCATAAATTTAAGAACAAGTTCAGCTCCTTCTTTTGCCGAGTTTTTAACTTCAGTTATTTTATCCAAAGCGGCAACTGTATCAATATTCATTTTAATTTCTTTTGTCAATGCCGTTTGGAGTTTATCAATTTCTGCTTTATAATTCGCCAAATTATTTTTAGCTTTTTCTAAATCTTCTTGTTGTTTGGATGCTGTGGTTGCAGACAAATCAATTTGTTTTTTAGCCGCTGCTTCCATAGCACCTTCATACTCATCAATTAATCCTAATCTCAATTTTTGAGTATCTTTAGCACTTTCACTTTCTACACCAAAAACATCTGTAGTTTTTACGGTCAATGAATCAATCATGTCACCGGCTTTTGAAAAATAATCTTTAGCCGCATCAATATTTCCTGCATACAATTGTTTATAACCAGCAGACATTAATTCTTGCTGATATTTTATATCAGCCGCCATTTGTTCATCACTGGTCATTGTTAATTTATTGGCAGCCAATTTTTTATTAGCTGTATCAAGATAAACTTTTTCTAATTCTTTTTGAGTGGATTTTATCTTTTCTTTATGAGATTTAATGGAAGATTCTAATTTAGACATGGCTGATATTTCTTTTGAAGCCATGCTTTCATAAGCCTTTAATTGATCCTCATAAAGAGAAATTATTTCTTCGGATCTCATTTTTTCATTTTCTAAATATTCGGCTTTTCTTCCATCAGATTCTTCCAAATACAAAGATTCTTTATCAATTAAATCCTTTCGTTTCTGGAAACCTTTTTCAATGATAGACATTTCTGTATCATAATTTTCATTAAGCAAAGCTATCTTTTTCTTTGCATATTCTTCCTTAATATTATATTCCGCTTGCTCTGCATTTTCTGTGGTTTCTTCTCGTTCTCTGGCATTGGCTATTGCTTCCGCTTCTTCCAATTCCAAATAAGAAAGCCTCATATCCAATGCTTTTTTCTGAATCTTTAATTGATTTTCAGTTTCTTTCTTTAATGCGGCTGTTTCTTTTTCATATATTTTTTCTCTCTTGCCTATCAATTCTGCTATTTTTGCATTTTGAGCGGCAAGCCCAACTCGTTCTTTTTCTTCAAAAGTTTGCTTACTTGCTTCAGTGGCTTTTTCATAATTCTTTTCGGCTTCTAATCTGGCCCGCAAACCAGCTTGAAAAATTTTCAATAAAGCCGCTTGTTTTTCCGGAGAAGATTGAGCATCATAATATTTTTCCCAATTTTCCCCCATAGTATCCAATAAAGTTGCTTCTTGTTTAACTAAATCTTTATCATTAGCCACCAAAGCTTCTTTTCGATAATTAGCCATGGTCACTTCTGCTTGTATTATTTTCTTAAATTTTTCGGATGCCGTCAATCCAGCTATAACTCGCTGCTGTTCCGATTTTTCCAAAGTTGCTATGGAAGAAGCCACTTCTTTGGCCGATTCCCATAATTCTCTATTTGATTCAGATATTTTTTTATTCAATCCCAACATTTCTCTGGCTGGAGTCATCCTTGCTTCAAGAGCCGCTTTTTCATTAAATAAAGCCACAACTTCTTCGGCTTTGGCGGCAGCCGTTTCTCTGCTTTTTTGAGCCTGCTCATCCAATAATTGAGCTTGTTTTTCATATTGATTGCTATTTTCTATCATAGCATCAGTAAGTTCAGGAAACTGTTCTCCTATTTTATCCATTATGGCAAGATAACTTTGAGTAACATCTTTTCCTTCAGCCTGTTGTTTTGCTAAATCTCTCAATTTTTCAGCAAGACTTGTGGCAGAAGTTGCTGCATTAGAATTTGTAATAACTTGTTTTTGAAGGGCTCCGCTGGCACCGTCCATACTTTGTTTCCAATTAACAAGTCCTACTATCAATGCACCAACAGCCGTAGCAAAAAGTCCAATCGGATGGGCTCGCACAAGAGTGAATAAACCCATCAAACCCCCTCTTAATGCAGTCATCGCCGTAGTAGCAGCCCCTGTTGCCGCAGAATAAGCTATTATAGCCGCTTTTCCTAATTGAATGGCTTTTGTAAAAGTGCTCCACAAAGCAACTAATTTTAAATAATTGGCAATTTTACCCAAAACAACTGCTAAAAGACCAAGAGCCGCAACTGTGGCAGTTACAGTCACGGTTGTTTTTATCAAAGCATTATTTAATCCAGCATCTATAAGATCAATCACTTTTGTTAATACGGTAATAAGACCTTTAAAAACTTCGGTTAAACCTCCTTCTGAAAAAGAAATAATCATAGCTTTAAATCTATTGGACAATATGGACATTTTACCGCTAATTGTATCCAATTGAGTTGCCGCCATTGCTTGAGCTACGCCATATTTTTTAGTATCTTCGGTCAATATCGCAACGTATTCATGCATTGTGGATAATACCAATGCAGTATTGTTGGCACGAACATTAAAAAATTGAGTAGCTTTTGTAAGGTCTCCTCCAATAACAGTATTTAAATTTTTAAGAACAACGGCTAATCCATTACCATTAGTAGCTAGATTTTGAAATTTAACATTAAAATCATTGGCGGATAAACCAGCTTGATTAATAGCCGCTCTCAATTTTGCATTTTGATTTTCTAATCCAATAAATACTTGTCTTAAACTAGTACCTATTGTTGACATTTTAATACCAGCATTTGACAAAGCCATTACCGCTCCTAATGCTTGATTCAAACTAACACCAGCAGCTTCAGCAGAAGGACCAATATAGTTAAAAACTGTTCTCATGCCTTCCAAATTGGTTTTAGATCCATTTGCTGCTACTGCTAATGAATCCATAATATAAGATGCTTCGGAAGCATCCAATCGAAAAGCACGAATAACAGTGGTCAACAAATCTGCGGCAGTAGTTAATGGTTCTAATGTACCTTGAGCACCAAGAGCCGCTGCCTTAATTACATCTAAAGATTCTGCGGCAGAAAAACCTGCCTGAGCAATATAAACGGCACCTTTCGATATTTCACTTGCTGAATATTTAGTGGTTTTAGATATATTTAAAATTTCTTCTCCTAACAACGCTATTTCTGCTTCAGTACCTCCTGAAATAGCTTGTAAGTTTTTCAATGCTTGATTAAAATCAGATATAGAAGCAATGGCTTCTGTAATAGCCGTTGTTATGCTACTAATTATAATGGCTGCTGGAATCCATGTTGCCATACTAACAAGAGCCCTACCTAAATCAAAAAAGTATCCTGTAGTATTTTTAATGGTAGCCGCCATTCCTGTAAATCTGCTATGCAAACCTGCAAGGAACTGTCCAAATTTTCCTACTTCAGGACCAGTTGCCTTTACTGTTTTTAAATATTCGGCTAATTGAGTATTAGCTTCTTTGTGGGTAATTAATCCTTGAGAAAGATATCCATTTAATTTAGAAACTTGAGTGGCCGCCGCTTTAGAACTTTCTGCCGCTTTTGTGGATGCACTTGTCCATTTATCCAATTGTTTAGTATATTCTGCAAAATCTTTATTTATTTGAGACAATTGGGCATCGTACAACCTAAAACCACCTGTGGCAGTTTTCGTTTTTTCAATGACTTCGGAAGCTTTTTGAGCATACGTTGTATTTGAATTAAGCAGTTTTTGATATTTTGTGGCAAGTATTTCTGTTTCTTTATTCAATCCTTCATAAGATTTAGTAGCACTTAATAAAACAGTATTTGTTTTATAAAATTCTCCTTTCATAAAAGCAGTGGATGCGGCAATTCTGTCCACTCCTTTTGAAAATGCATTTATTTCTTTAGTAGAAGCCCCCATTGACTTCATACTATCCGCTGTTTTCAAAATGCTTTTTTCCACATCATATAAATTTTTTGTCATTTGTTTAAAGCTGACCACATTATTATCAGAAGATTTTGTCATACTGACAATGGCGGCTTTTGCTTCAGAAGAAGCTCCACTAAATTTCTTTAATGTGCTTACTACAGCTTTAAACATTTCTTGGGATTGTAAAGTACGATAAATGGTTGATCTTTGAGAAGCTCCTAAACCCTCCATTTGTTTAGTAGCTTCTTTATAAGATATTCCTAAAGCTTCATTAGCAATTTTTACTTTTTTAGAAGCCCCAGCTAAAGCTTCAGTTGATTTTGTTGCGGCTGCCGATGATTTAGCAACACTTGCCGCATTAGCATCCATTGCTTTTGCTGATTGATTTATTGATTCAGCAATTTTTTGTTGGGATTTGATTTGTTCATTAGCCGCTTTAGTAAAAGAAGAAGTTACTTTATCCATACCAGTGACAAGAGACTGCAATTTTGTTTCCAACTGATTCAATGCAGCCAAAGCACTTTCCACAGCGGCTGTTACAACAACTCCTAACCCTAAACTACTGGTATCATCTGCCATTTTATTTCACCTGTGCCCACTTCATAAATTTAGCTTTCATTTTATCTGAAAGCTCTTTTTTAGATTTCTCATCCATTTTTTCATAATCTTTAGGATCACCAAATAATAAATTTTCCTTTCTTTTCACATCCGTGATTTGTTTATCTTCTAAATCTTTTGGGTCTGCTCCATGCAATATTGCTGAAAACTTCATTTCTCGGATCTTTTCATCCATAGCATATTGATGAAGCACCATCAATTGAGAAAGAGTTATTCCTCCGCTTTTATAACTCCTTCGGTAGATATCCTCGAGCCTGTACTGAGGGTAGAATCGGAGGAATCCGGAGACGAGTTCGGGGAATTGAATATACTCTTGCCCTTCTCGAACAGGCTCTTGCCTTTTTTTATGGCAGGCTCAAAGTTGACTGACCAAACAACTTCAATTACATCCATCAATTGAATATTGGTCATATTGTTGACAATATCCTCACATTCTTCATCAGAAGCATCTGCCACCAAGGATAAAATTTTAGTAATGTTATCTTCTAAAATTTTAACAGCCGCAGTAACAAGAGCAAAGTCATTGTTTGCTCCTCTTGCTTGAGCTTCCCCGAGTTTTTTGATTAATTCGGTAATAAGATCGGTTACCTTAAACTGATCACCGATAGAAAGAGGATAAATAGTGATGGTTTTAAGATTGCGTTTTCCGTAAGTAATTTCCTTAATATCAGGATTCAGATCGTCCGTCATAATAATTCTCCTTTAAAGAAGATTCTCCCCGTGAAATGAATCACGGGGAGAGTGAATAAATTTTAAACTACTTTTGGATATTATACCATGTCATCTCCTGTTAAGAACACAATTGTTCCTAATGGCATATTATCCCATGCTGCATTACCACCGGTAACTCCTGAATCACCACGTTTTGCTTCAAACGTAATAGGAATAACGGCCGCATCTTCTGCCTTCAAATCAATTTCCATTGAACTTACAACATTTGCTCTGGGGAAAATGATTACCATCTGGGACTGATTGTCGGGGAATGTATAAACAGCTTCCATTCTCACATAATCAGGAGCAACCAAACCACCAAGAGCAATACTTACATCGTATTCATCCAAATCAGCAGGATCAATACCACGTGCTAATGACAGATTGGCTACGGAAATTTCCTTAAACCCGCATTCAAGAGAACATGCTTCACGAATCGGCAATGTATAATCTTCAAGAAGCGGGAATCCTGATTCAAGTTTCCAATAATCAGTCTTTCCTGTAAATTTGGTATTGGCTAAAGCACCGATAGAAGCGGCGGCCAGTAGTTTCGGAGTAGCAAATGAAATATTTGCTGCCGCCGCACCTACTCTGATCTGGGCTAACCCAAGAGCAACCGCTTGCGGATTTTTAGTCAAGGGACCTGTTCTTGTTAATGCCATAAAAATAACCTCCTTAATTTAATTTTTCTTTTTTTCACAGTCTGAAGCTTCAAGATTTTCACTTGATTGAAATACATTTGGTAAATATGTTAATACCTGCCAATGACCACAAGACCTCCTGAGACACTTAATTTTCAAATTGCCTTGTATATATAAATCAACCGGGGCAGTTGAATTATTTTCTCCTGATTTCCCAAACACAAAATGAAAAATCCCATTTGCTTTTCTTTCGATGAGTTTTTTACCGCACTTTTCACATACCACAAATGATGTTTGTTTCTTTACAATGCTAATCCCCATCTCAACCTCACCGAATATATTTTCACCTTTATTTCATCTCTTGGTAATTGAAAAGGCACATTATCTCCAATTTCTTGAACAACCATTGCCCCTAATAACTCCCAAGGGGTTTCTTCTGTATTGTAAAGAGGGATTCTTCTCATCCCATCTGTTTTTGATGAATCAACAAGCAAATTGAACAATACATCTGTCATCAAAGATAGCTGGATTCCTTCGGAATCCTGTCGTGACAAGCAAAATATTTCAAAAGTATAGTCAGCTAAAGCATTTCTCCCAAATTGGCCAAAAGAAATGTTATACCATTGTTTAACCACATTCGATCCTACTTTCCGAATATTAGGTTCTTTCAATGATATATCGAAAGTAATATTTTCTCCTAAAGCATCAATAAAATACTTTTTTAAAGAAGATTTTACATTTTTCTCTTTGGCTAAAATATTCATTTCCAATCCTGTTTCATTTTTTTGAATCTGCTAACTACATAAGCATTCCATGTAGGCATATAATCTTCTACCGTATTATGAAACAATGGTCTCTTTTCTTCAAGAATAGGACCATATTCAGCGGGATTGTCATCTCCAGGAACTCTGTCAATGCCTACCCAATATTTTCCTTTACCGATTTGTCTAAAATTAATCTGCTTCATTAACAAACCGGTATATATCCAGTATTCTCCAGGATGTTTATTCACAACTGCTTTATGAGCGGCCCATTTTTTATTATGTTCTTCTCCAAAATCACCAAATACTTGGGTGACAATATTTTCTCTTAATTTATTAACCAGTTCTTCTGCCGCTTCCCTTGTCAATAAAGGAAAATTAGCATTCAGTTCCGTTTTAAGTTTACCGATAGCTGTTAAAATAATGCCCATATCATTTTTGGCAAAACTAATGCTAATCATCATAAACCTCATCATCAAAAATAACATCATGCATCGGTCTGTTATCTTCAACCAAAGTAGCTACAACTCCTCCTGGAAAATTATAAGCTTCAATTGCTTCTACTTTATAATATTCAGTATCAGAAATAACCACTCTATCTAATGGTTCCAGATTATATCTTTTTGGAAGATATAAGTCAATTCTCCAAATTTGAGTTTGTCCAACAATAACTAATTCATCTAATTGAGACCCAAAAATACGATCTGTAATAAGACCATATACGGGGGCATCAACAAGAACAGACCAACCAGAAATCATGTCATAAGATTGGGCATCTCGAATTTCTGCAGGTCTCAAAATTCTAGCGGTCAATGGAAGATTACATAAATAAATAACACCATTGACTTCTACAGGTTCATCTTCAAATAATTCAGAAGTCAAGTTCATTACCATATGGTAACGACCTGTTTTGGGCATGTAAACAACGTCACCGACAACTAAAGAAGTATTATAAGGAAAAGTACAATCAAGATGATGCTCACGAATAAATGGTTTTGTACCTTGAGCATTTATTTCATAGAGGATTCTCTCTGAAACCTGGGGAGTGCGATTAACAATAACAATCTCGGTTCCAAGTTCGGCATAGACCTCTTCAATATCCGGACCAAGACCTGACAACATTTTTTATTCCTCAAGTGGTGCAAAATTAACCAATCTATCCACATTGTAAGTAACATCATTTCCTACGGAATCATAAGCAAATCCCGCATCAATTTTTGTTCCAAACATTTTATAAGAGTCAACTCCAGCAAACAAAGCGGTATCAGTAGTCAACGCTTCTGTAAACTCTTTATCCATTTCATCAATGAGACTTTTAAAATGATCAAAACGATGCTGAAGATTAATTTGCTTATATTTGAATTTATAGGCTGAAGCTAAAAGCAATAAATAAATTGCATGTCTTGTGGCTCGTTTAATGGCCCAAGAGACTTTAGTTGGGATGGTCAAAGGATATGACCACCCCAACTCTGAAATAGCCTGATCACAAACAAGTTCATAACCATCAGCAGTAATCAAACTGGACAATGAACTTAATTGAATTTTCAAATAATCTGTTAAATCATCTGCATCATTTAAATCCATGTCCATTTACCTCTTTAACGAACTTTTTTCTTCATTTTGATCTTCGATGGTTTACGAACTGCCTTTGGTTCCGCTGGTTCTGCTACTGACGGTTCCGCTGGTTTTTCTGAAGATTCTTCTTTTACCTCTTCAGGGGCTTTTTCTTTAGGTTCCTCAACTACAGGAGTTTCAATTACCGGAGTTTCAATTACTGGTTCAGCCCTTTCGGGGGCTGGCCGTTGATCAATGATCTTGGCCATTCCCCGACGGACTCTTTTCATGATAAATTCCGGAATAGGGTCAGTGAAAATTGTACCCGCCGAAATTATCTTACCGCTTGCTACTTTTAAATTAACAAGTAATTCAACTTTCATGATTGAACAGCCTCCCGGTTATTGATTAATACTCATCAAGATCAAAAGCAGTAATCTTGTAAGTGGTGTCCGGATAATAAAGAACCGGCAAACCTTTATCCTGAACACGCAACCAAATTCCTTCAGGATCCCATTCATCTTTGGTATCTGCATAGAATCCCCAACGACGGCTATTGCCATAAGGAGCTTCCATAAACTCGGCAATCTTTGTCCCATTCTGGGTATCTGCAAACATCAAGAACTCGTTATCCTGGATGAACTTTTTCCGCATGATGACTTTATCCCTGCCGCCAACAAAAGTAGCAGTAGGAGCCTGGCCAACTGTGATGGTGCCATTGACTTTATCAACAGCAGTAATCACTTCATCTTCGTAAGTATTGTATTCAACCATATTTACGAAACGAGCTTTACCACCAACTTCAAAGTCAGATACATCATCCAGATAAATCGTGGTGCCGGAAGCTGTAGTTGTGGTCAACCATGCCTGAACTTCGTAAAGTTCATCGTACAGCATGAGAGTACCAACACCCAACAGAGTTCCGATAACCATTGCCGGATTGGTAAACAAATCACCATTACCGAAATCGCTTTTCTTCAAAAGCGCCTGAATATTCGTATCGAACAGCAGGACTTTCAGCATCTGGGAATTGCAGATAGCGTAATTCGGTTTTACCATCGCATCATCGGCCAATGTCTGTTTGGCATCAAAAATGTCTTCCACAGCATTTCGAGAAGCACCATCTTTCCAATTACGAGCATCTTCCAACGTAATCAAATGACTGGTCGGAATGCCATAACTGACGGAGAATTTAAGACCACCAGCAATCTGATAAGTCAAAGTTCCGTCAATCAACATTTTTGCAGTCATCCACTCACGCCGACGGTCGCAACGATACCTGAGTTTCTGGGCACCGCGTGAAAGCTGGCGTTCGGCTTTATTATAAGTAGCCATAGTGCCGGGTTCCCGCAAGTTGTTCAAAAACTCCTCGTCAAAATACATTTTTTCTTTCCAGAAAGCGGCCTTTGCGGAAGCTCCACCGAGTCCATCAATACCAATTGCAGGAGCAACGGAGCCCGGAGCCACAAACGGTGTCATGCCTCCCGAACCATATTCAATTTCCCATTCAATCGTATCCGAATCATACTGGGCTGTCGGAAACAGATTTGAGAAGAAATTGCTGGGAGGCCGCACAAAAGCAGAGATCAGCTTATTCAATACAATAAGCTGAAGTGCCGGTATTCCTTGAGATCCTTTCATAGTTAACCTCCCCTTATTTCATAATGAAGAAACGCCCATCTACAGCTCCCAGTGAAGCAATTGCTTCTGCCGTGAGATTGTACATGGAGTTCTTGTAAAGAACACAGTTTGAGACCACTACCGAAGTAAGGGCTCCTAACGCTTCTGTTCCAACACCTGTATCCACGTCTTTATCCAAAACGTAAGCGGCAGTGGTGTATTCTCCAGAAGCACCTGCTTTCACATGAACATACGATTTTTTAGCAACCGTAAAATTAGTATGTGAAAATGCTGTAGTCGTAATATCGGCATAGATTGTGGAAGTGGTTCGATCAATTGCTGTAATAGCGGCGGCGGCAACAGGACCTTCATCACTATCATTATCCAAAACAAGATCATCACCAACTTCAAACATGTAAGAATCTTCAATGGACACATAAACATGACCAGAAGCACAATCTTTTACGATTGCAGCAACGCCGATTGCCGAAACTTCCCCCAAAACCACCGAGGTGCTGATCGGAACATAAGGAACAAGTTTTCCTTTTCCTCCTGCATCCGACAAATTAACGGCCATCACAGTTCCTGCTTTCAGATAACCATAACCCGCCTGAACGGTCTTATCAATGATCAAAGCAATGTCTCTTACCGAATGAAACAATGCTTTGATGCCAGCCCCTTCAGGGTAACGATTCATCTGAGGAACGGAACTACGAATACCTGTCATACTGGGTGTATTCATACTTTCTCCTCCTTAATTAAATTAATATCTTTCACTTAAAACAATCAAATTTTAATGTTTAACTTCCTGTCCCACATGCTTCAGCATACGGGTAACAATCGAATCCGCGTTATCCTGCGGGGCAGCCTTTGTGAAAGACATTCCCAGAATGGACGGCTCTGAAGTTCCTTCAGTGGTAATCCAATCTTTCAATTCAGTCTCAATGGCTTCCGAAAAAGCAACTGCATCCAGTTTCTCATCCTTCACAAAAGATTCATGACTGATCTGTTTGCGAATTTTGGGACGGAGTCGCTCCGGGATTTCATGCTTTACCATGATTTCCGCAAAGACGGTTTCCGCAGAGGATTTAATACCTTCCTCTTTCTGGATCGCCATGACTTTCTCCACTTTCAGTAAACGAGCTTCCGTTTCTGCATTAAGAGAAGTCAAAGTTTGCTTTTCCGCTGTCAATGCCGTGATTTTACTTTCCAGATCAGTTCTGACGGCGGCAAAAGCTGTTTCAGCTTCCGCTTTGCCTTCAGCAATAACCTGAGAATACAAATCCGGATGTGCGGCTTTAAATTCATCTAACGTCATACTGTTTTCCTCCTTATTTAATGTAAACGACCCTTGTATTTCAACTTCCACTTCTTCATTTTCGGACATTGCGACCGATTTTGTGTTCGAGTCTGCCCCAAATGTCGTGACCGAACACTCTTTTAATACTGACTTTCGCCAGACTGTGCCAGGACCTGTCATCGTGAAGCCATTTACTTCACAAGTTTCTCCTTCTTCTAATTTTAATATTTGAGTTGGACGTGCTTGAATAGATGCTTGATAAGGAAAACCTTCTTTTGACAATTTAATAAATTCTCGGGCAATATCTGTGTCCACAAATGATGAATCAAGTGGAATAACTTCATGTTTTTCATTCACACCAAATTTTCCAAAACCAATTTTTTCGGAAGTATTATGATCATGCAAAATGGGTATATTATTTTCTGAAAGAACCATACCATCGGTATCAATTGCCAAATCACCCCAATACCAATGATCTTTGATAATTTTACCAGAATAAGCAACCATGCTTAATTTACTTTTTGAACCTTCTCCAGAATCTTCAGCTTTTGCCAAAGAATTTACTTCACTAAAACATAAAGCGGCTTTACTTATTTTTTTGGTTTCTTTCATGACTGCCTCCGAAAACTTGCTGTTTGCTATTCTTATAGCCTTTGGGGCACAAGTTTTATCCGTTCCCCCTTTTGCTAAACAAGCTTTATAAGTGCTGTTCGCTATTGACACCCATTTTGCTTTTTGAGCAGGTGTCAAACCCTTTTTATGACTGTCTACATCCGACACGGTCCAAGGCATTTGACACCTCCCCAAAAAGTAATCACCAACAAACAACAACCAAAGAAGTAACTATCCAATAACAAAAAGTGAAAGGATTGTCAAGAAAAAAAGTCCAAATAGTATTTTACATCATTTTTCAATATGGATTTTAGTAATTCTGAATTTTCATCTTTTTTATATTTTTTATTTTCTACATTATGATGCGTTGTCAATCCTTTTCTACCAGAAAGCCCTTTCATACCAACAGTTATGTATTTTTCACAATTAACAACTAAACGACTTCCTTTTACAGATATATTTCTGTCAATAAATTCTGCTCCTCTTTTCTTCGTTGCTCTTTTTATCAAGCTTTCTGGCGGATTGTCTATAATTGTATTTTTGGATAAAATTCTTCCACTTGCTATTTTTAAATCAACCATCAATTTAACAGATTGTTCCTTTCTAACATACTCTAAAGAATCTTTCCAAAGAAAAACATCTATCAAACCTTTTCCACATAATTCAAATTCTTTGGGAGCATTTTCACAAATTTTTTTCAAAATAGGAATCATGTTTTTTCTAAAAGCAGTTTGGGCAAACGCAGGTTGTTTAACTACCTTCTTTTCCATATAAGATTGAATTGCCGGATAATAGAATAAAAGATTTCCTAAACCAACCAAATCAGCTTCATTAAGTAATTTATCCATATAATCAATATATGTTGGATGATACCAATCATCATCTTCCATAATAATTATTTTATCATATTTAACTGCATCTAAAGCAAGTGGAAGATTCAAACATAATGTGTGAGTATAATCTTTATCGGTCGGTTCCCTACGAATATAAATAAATTTCCCATTACTGCTAATAGGCACTTTTCCATCATCAACAACAATCCATTGTTGAGGTTTGTAAACTTGATTATCCATCCATTTTTGCAATAGAGCAAATGCTTCTGGACGATCTCCTGTACAAGTGATTACTGTAACGCCTTCTTTAATTCTGTCATTACTCATGATAAAACCACCACCATGTCGAATATATCCTTCAGTATCATGTATGCAAGTATGCTCATTGATATAAAAACTTTTAAGATTATTCTTCTGAATATATTCAGCACTTCGTTTCCATAAATCAGCATCAGCAGGAATCGCAATTCCCGTTTCTTCAAAAACATCTCTTGGAAAAATTGGAATAGTGGACACATTATAACAAACTGAAGATTTGATTACTCCGCATGGTAAAGGCAAAAAATTAATTAATCGATCTCTGCTATTTATATTTTTTGGAAAAAACACACCATTGCCCACACTTGTTTTTGTACATATCCAATCAACTTTATTAGTACGAATAATTCCATTCAAAATAGCTAAATGATTAGGTGCCCAATAATCATCATGATCTAATAAACAAACATATTGCAAATTTTCGCTTATGGCTTTTTGTATTCCATAATTTGTTGCATTGACACCACCCGAACACCACAAAGCTTCTTTATTATTGGCATACTTTTCTCTTTCTACTGCATTTGAAAGATTTTCAAAATACATTAATTCCCTAGGAAAACTTTTTGCAATATTAACAAATTCCTCATTGTTTTCATATTTATCACCAATCAAATATACTTTAAAATCAGTATGAGTTTGATGCAATAAAGAAGCCAAAGCCCTTCTCAAATAAGCAGGTGTTTTTCCATCACTTCTTTGAAAAGTAGGAATGATAATTGCGAATGTGCATCTATAATCCACATACCTTTTTATCAATTTTGCATATTCAATCATATTTCTCCGCAAATAAAGTTCGTACATTCTCCGATACATTCTTTTAACCACTAACTTTTTTGCAACTGCATTCATTCCAGACCATACACCGCCATTATGCACTCTGTAAATAGAAGGTTTTATTCCTCTAATAAAACCACATTTCCCTTTTGTTCCCATATAAGAATTAAGTAAAAAATCACCGCTAAAATCAATAAAATCTTGTTTCGTTTTTTCACCATATATATTTCTGAACATTTTTGTTCCTGTGGCTATCCCTCCAGGAGCTTTAATCAATGATCTTTGATCAAAATCTTTACTCCCTTCTCCAAATCCATATGAAGCAAATGCTCCATTACAAAGAGTTTGGCAATGATGATAGCACATAATAAAATCTGGATTTTTTTCTAAAAAATCAACTTGTTTTTGTAATTTGTCCGGATCTGTCCAATAATCATCCCCTTCACACAAAGCGATATATTTTCCTTTAGCAATCGGCAACACGCTTCTTGCTAAAGGATCATATCCAAACAAAAACCCATTTTTCATGCCTTGCTCATATTGATTTTTTTCTTGAATGATCAATCTGATTATATCAGGATATTTTTCTGCATAACTTTTAATAACATCAATTGTGCCATCAGTTGAAGCATCATCATGAATAATAATCTCAAAGGGAAAATTCGTTTTCTGCATAAGAAAACTTTCAATTGCTTCTGCAATATACTTAACATGATTGTATGTTACACAAGCAATGGAAACAATGGGATTTTCTTTTTCTGGAAAAATTGTATATTTGCATCGTTCATCCGAAGACCAAGGTTTTACCATTTTAAGTCTTTCTTTAGTATATGGATGATTCAAATCTTGATAATAATCCCAAGTAAGATGTTTCGCCTTATTTACTTTTGTTCTACCAGATCGTTTTCCAATACTTTTAGCAAAAAGATGAATATTCCAATCTGTAAAATCAATCCCTTTTATTTTATATGGTTTATCAATCAAAAATTTAATATACTGTTGGTAATCTTGTGAACGAAAAGTCATTAATTGGCATCCTGTTTGCCCTTCTAAATAAAAACCTCTATCAAATACTCTGTCAGGAATCCAACTAATTGCCTCAGGAAAAGTCTTAATAGGAAGATTGTCCATGTAAAGACCTGTTCCAATAACAAATAAATTATGATCATGATCAAGAGCATATTTGCATTCTTTTAACCAATCTTTGTCAGGAACAACATCTCCGTCAGTATATACCACATATTTATAATCTTTAAATCTTACATTACCTTCTATTGAAAATATTTTAGGAGCATTATTAGCAATGTTTTTCTCAAACAAAGCATATTTTTTAACTTTGCCTTTTATCACATAATCTTTGATTCTATCAGAAACATCCACATCCGATTTATTTTCTACAATATAAAAATCACAATTTGGAGTATTAATAATCGATTCCAAACATTGAAAAAAATGATCTGTATTTTTATACAATAGAATTATTACAGCCGTGTCATTCATATCTGACCTTCTTTCAATATTCGCTTCAATTCCCAAATTCGATAATTATGAGCAATGCATTTCCTTACAAAAAAATCATGTAAAGGTTGCAAAATAAAAAGGTATCCATCGATCATGATATTGTAATTTGGATTATTTTTGACAAAACGATCAAAGAATTTATTCATAAATTCTTCCGGACAATTGTCGTTTATGTAATGAGCATAAACACCTGAATCAAGATATTCTATATTTGTTTGAATATATTTTTCCAAAATATCTATTGTATGCCCGACAGCAAAACTAGCTGTATCTGCACTTAAAAAATAAATATTATCGTTTACCAATAATTGACATAATTGAGATTTACCCACATTAGAAATGCCGGAAACAATGATGATTGTTTTTTGCCAATGCCCTACTAAATGTCTAGGACCTGGTATATCATTTTTGTATGAGTCTATAGAAGTAACGGGCATACACAGAACCCCCCTGAACGACAGAAGCATATCTTTCTAAAATATCAAATTTGCCAGCAATATATTCTTTGACTTTTAAATTGTTTGGGTAATCAAGTTTCAACTTTGCTGGATCATATGGACGAGGATCGTGATTGACTTCAGGAACATCATTCTTTATGTATTCTTCCACTTCAAGCAAAAGAATACCACCTTCATTCAACAAAGAATGACATTTATCAATCAATTCTTGTTGTTGATTGACCATATAATGAAATGTCGAAATACAAAGAATGAGATCAAATTTCTTATCAAAAGAATGGGTAAAAAAATCACCGCAGATAAACTTTACTTTATCCGATTTAAAATGATGCTCATTCAATAGATCGGCAATACCAATCCAAACATCTCCTAAATCTATTCCGAGCATAGAGTTGGGATTCTTGTCAAGTAATCTATACAAAAAATACCCAGCATTGCAACCAACATCTAAAATATCTTTACCTTCAACAACAAATTGATCTAATTTAGATAATTTGTATTTTTCCCCACTTCTGCTTCCGCTCGGACCGCTTCCTAAAAAATCAAAAGACTGATAACCCGATTTCTCCAATATTTTACTCACTTCCATAATCATGCCCCTTTCGTATATATTTCAAATTTACTCAAATCAGGATAAGGTAATTCCAAATCTTCATTATGAATAGGTTTTCCTGAAAAATCATAAAACTGATTCATTAAAAGCAATCCTCTTGCCGCAAGTTCTGGCATCATATAAAAATTCCAACCAATCATATCAAGATTATCAGTATGATAAGAACATTCTCTTCGGCCACTAAATCTAGCTCGTTTAAGCCATAAATAAGCTTGATAATCGTCGGTTAAGATAGCTCCCCCTTTAGATAATTTAAAATGCTTGTAAGGACCTGTAAATGAAATGCACATAAGGGAGCCGGCAATATACATGTTATGAGTAAATCGCAAAGCAGAATCAATAGTCCTTGTGCCTTCTAATGAATAAGCTCCTTTTAAAGTAATTCCTTCTACCAATTTAAATTTCACTTTACCACCAGCATGAATAATAGCACAAGGAACAGAAGGATAGGTTCTACAAGGAATCGTCACTTCTTTGCCTTCAATATTTTCATATTTCAAACAAAGAAATAAAGCATTGCTTTGATTATCAACGGTCACCACATAAGGAGCCCTTGTATAATCAGCAAGAGCTTTCTCAAATTCTTCTGTCACACGATATACGCCTTCACTCATTTTATCCTCCTTGCTGGTGTGCCTACATATGTTCCTGCTTCCAATAAATTACTGACTACTCCTGCATTTAATCCTACAACCACGCCATCTCCAACTGTTATTTTTTCTTTTGTGCTGGCATTTGTGCCAAAATAAACGTAATCCCCGATAGTATTATTGCCCATTATCTTCACATCCGGAGCAGATGTAAAATAATCACCAATAACAACATCATGACCAATAAGTGTAGCCAAATTAAAATGACAATGTTTTCCAATCTTGATATTACAAGTGAACAGACAATTAGCACAAACAATACTGCCTTCACCAATTTCAATACTCCCTTTATTTAGAAGTAATGCAAACGGATCAATGATGCTAAAATATTTGGTTTCTTTAGGCAATCGGGAAACCATACTTGCTCTTGCAAGAGGGTTCCCGATAGTGATGAACAATTCATATTCTTCAGGATCAAACTTGGATAATGGTAATGTATTTTCTTCCCCTATATAATAAGCATCATCCACAAAACAAAGCATTGCATTTCTTCGCAATGATGCTTTTACTTCACTGGCAAACCCGCCATTTCCTACCAAAGCTCTTTTCATTTTCATGATTGCACTCCTTTTATTTTTTTATTTTTTGACAATGGGTTTAGCAACTACTTTCTCCTTTACGGGCGTTTGTTCTTTCTCTGATTTACCATCTTTTACCGGTACTTCTTCTTTTATAGGTTTTCCATTCTTATCGACTTTTCCTTTTTTAGCTAATCTTTTATTTCCTGGTTCCAACTGCTCAAGACCTGAATCAACAGGGGGAGCTAATTCTGGATATTTCTTTACTTCTGTTTCTCTCAATAATCGCAATCTTCGATAATTGCCAAATCCAAGTTTCTTTGCAATTTCAATATTTGGAATACCAAGAGTATCATAAACAGAACCGTGTTTAACACCCAAGAATGCTCTTGCTCTTGCTTCAGCATCAATAACTTCAGAAACAGGAAATGATATATCAATAAGTTCTTCTGGTTTCTTTTTGACTTTCTTGAAAATAGGTTCTTGATCATCATTGTAATCAACGGCTTCTTTTACTGAAAATTCCTCAGGAAATTTTCCCATCTTCGACTTCAAAAAGAATACCGCTCTATAGAAATCATATCTTAAAAAACGTTCAAAATAAGCAATCTCATCGGATGTTCTATCTGACATTGGACCACGAGATGCTTTAACAGAAGCAAATGTTCCTTTTGACTGTCCTGTTGCTACATCTTCTGGCTCATTCAAACCACTAGTGACCATATGCAGAATGTCAGTATCTCCTTCACTTATAGCAGGCAGTTTCGGATTGTGTGCTGTCAATGACATACCAGGTGGAAGAATCAATGTGGAACCAGGAGTTTTCTTTGCCATAATTCCTGTTTTTCTTCGTTCTTCATCTGTCAAAGATAGCCAAGTTCTGAATGCTTTAGGATCTTCCATCGTGACTACCCACAAATAAGCTCCAGCTGATTTCTTATGATCAATTTCGTATTTCTTCAATGTTTCATAATGATTCAACCATTCTAAAATAGTCCGTAAATAAGAAATATTTCTCCGAGTAATAAATGATCTGTCCCAAGCAACAATGAATCGTTTATATTTTCCTAATCTATTGTATTTAGAACCACCTTCAGAATCTTTCAAAAGATTTTTATTAAAACCAGATACTTTTTCAGCTTCTTTAATCAAATCAGGATAATATGCTATGTAAATAGAAGGCACTAACATAGCTCCTCTTTGATTTGCATTATTCTGGGAATCTGGGGGAGTTACATAATAAAACAAAGGCAAAGTTGCTTTAAAAGGATGATAGAGAATACCATCTTCACCACCACCTGCAATATTTGAAGGGTCAATAAAATCAACTTCCACAAAAGAATCTGGGTGAACTGTCAAACAAAGAAACAATTCTCCTTCAATGATTGCTCTGCCTACATATTTTGACCAAAATGAGTATAAACGATTTCTTGGATCTAATTCAGTCTCTTTTACCGCATCTTGAATCTCTTGATTCTCTGAAGTGACCTCAAAACCAAGACCTGTTAAACGACCAACTTGCCCTCTAACAGCAGTTCCTACATGAGGATTTGTATTAAATTTATTCCAACAAGTCTGCTGTAATGTCTCTCTATCTCCCAAATTTTGAATAACATTGGTCACCGGAAACCCATCTGCATCTTTCGTAATATTGTCAGCATCTGGAGTTACTTGTCCTTCTTGCCATGGCATTGCAAAGGCAAGTACCGATAATTGCTCATCTGACAATGTTTTTAATGCAGAAACAGCATCTTTCATGGTATTTTTGCTCATATTTACTCCTTTTTTGAACAAAATTTACTAATTTTAGGGAGATATTACAGGAAAAATGGGCAAAAGTAAAGAAAATTATGTGTAACTGGCTAGATTTTTCTCTAAAATCATGGTTCCAAAGTAAGATTTCTTATGTCTTTCTTTAAAATCCGTAACATTTAGCTCTCTTCCACCATAAATACACCATGCAACCGCAAACATACTATCATCTTGAATACCATGTTTTTCAGTTTTTTCAGGAGAACCAAACCATCTTTTATCAGAATCATGGAAAAAGACACTAGCCTCTTCTCTAAACAAATCAAGTTCTTTAGTTCCAGCAACTCCTAAAGGGGGACATTTGAAACGACCATCAGAAGCTAAAATATACAATTCGCTGAATGCTCCACGTTGTTTTTCATACACAGGAAAAACTGTTTCAAAGGGAATATCGTTTTCTTCACACCAAGGAACTAAATCCCAGATGCCCCAACGTTCTCCACATAGCTTATCAATGCCACCAAACTCTCTATGACATTCAAGAATGATTTCTTTTAATGTTTCCAAACTATGATCTTCCACATTAACAAAATCTAACATGAAATAAATATAGTTCGGAACAGTATTTCCTTCAGAAAGTATAAATGGACGAGAAGCACTTCCAGGCAATCCTTTTGCAATGCAGGTGAAGATTGTTCTGGCACCACGATTTGTTGCTTTTAAAGGATCTGCTCTATCGATGGCTCCTAGAACAGCCCAATTTGTATCAAACAGTTTCCCGAGCTTTTCAAGAGTCTCTAAATTAGTTCTTTTAGGTAATCCATTAGAATCTCGCAAAGAATAATAATTTTCCAAAGGCATTAATCTATCATTAATATCCCTAATTGTTGCTCTGTCTTTCTCAAGCAACGAATCCATGACACCAAATTTTACAAAAGACTTTACTCCTTCTTCAGCTTTCATCTTGATTTCCAAAGCATCCATCAACACACTATTATTTCCTAAAGCTCTGTCAATTCCAATATAACTCATTGCTTCAAGCATTTCTGAAGTAAAAATCCTTTGAGACGAAGAACTCCACACATTTAAAAAGTATCGTTCAAAATCACCTAATGGAAATTTAGCACGATAATCATTTAATTGTGCTTGAGACATGTTGGGATTCCAATAATCTTCGGCATTCCCTTCTTTGCTGAATCGATAATCAAAATAAATCGTTTTGCTTGTTCTGTCCATATAGCTTTCAAACAGCTTGTAAAGAATATGAGACTTTGCAGAAACGGTGGAGTCAATAACGCCTATAGCATTCGGAATATTACGAATAGAACCATCAAGCTGAACAAAGAATTTTGGATTCTTCATGTCAAAGATTTCTGAAAACGTATATCCGGTAATATTTGAAACAATACCACTGAATGATGAAATTGCACGAATAACAGAAACATCATTTCCTTTGTCATCGGTTATTCTGATCTTCTTTTCCAATATGTTTTTCTTGCCGACAGATGCTAAAAGATTAGGACTGTTTAAAATAATATCCCGTATAATGTCAAAATGAACAAACGTTACTTGGTCTTTAGAATTTGCTCCTAGAACAATCTGCTGGCGAGACCAGTTAAAGAATTTCCACAATTGAATCAAGCAGACAAACAAAGACTTGCCTTCACCACGCGGCCAGCACAGGACGATCAACCGATAAAGAAATTTTCCATCAACCATTCTCAATGCATTTCTAGCAACTTCTTTTTGCTGTTCCCAAATGTACTTATAAGATCGACCTGTTTCTGGATTGATTGTATCAGGCAATTCTCCGATAGAACACCAAACAGCCATCGTAGAACCAAAAGGATAGATTGGAATAAAGACATTATCCTCGCACCATTTGACAAATCCCTCAGGACCATCTGTATAAGATTCAGGTTCATATATTTGATAAGGTGGCAATGAATCAGGATCCACGGCTTGAACAAGATTTTCCTTGAACAAATCTTTGATTGTTTTCTTTTCAATGGATTTCAGCTTGCGTTTTAAAATTTGCTTGGCTTTCTTGATGATCGGTTTCGGTTTCATCGAATCACTCCTTTACGGGATGTTCCCTCGGAACTAATCCGTTTGTAAAATTCAGGATCTCCTTTCTCAAAATCAGGAGCATTTCCATTACCACTTTTCTTTTTTCCAGATAATTTCAGTTTTTCCCCAAATTCAAAGGATATTTCCAAGTTTTTCCACATCGAACCAATGGCTTTCATCGTTTCCCGTATCTCCCGATAAACAGGATGAATCCCAATATTCCCTTTTTCTGAAAAAACAATCGGAGTCCCCAAAGACAATTCAATGATCTGCAAGCGTATCAAATGAACATACAAAGGAACGATTTCCATTCCAATCTTAAAAAGCATCGTTTCATCTAAATAAGAATAGGTAGTTAAAATTGTATTGTACAATGTCTGGATATATTCCACTTGAACAGAACATTTTCCGTGGTGAACATACTTGCATTGATCAACAACAGGACATTCAAGATTCGTACATTCGCGGATTCCATCCCAAGCATACAAAGAAACACCTTTGCGGACTAATCCCTTGTCTAATTCTAAATTGCCTATTTTTGTCTCATCTAAATTCATAAAAGCTCCTATCAACAAAATTGAATTTCCCGTATTGTATAACAGAAGTATGAGAAAGAGTCAAGTAACGCAAAGAATAAGCGGTGTCCAGCAAATACCAGAGAAAAAAGATATGTTAAACGATCAAAACAACTCTTGTTAAAAATATTGCATCATTCTTTTAACAAAATCCGTGGAATGAAGATCATTTAAAATACCGATGACAAATCAATCCTTAATCATTTGTCTAAACAGTAGGGGTAAATGAATGAGAAGAATAGGTTCTTCAGGTTTTCAAAAAATTGGGAAAAAATTTATGGGAGTAGAATAGGTTCTGTAGGTTTTCAAAAATTGGGAAAAAATTTATGGTGAGGACCCTGCCGACTGCTTATAAAAAATGCGTCTAGATAGAACTAGACGCATCTTTTATTTATGCTTACTGATTCAAGAGCATATTGCGTGATATGACTCTTGACTTTTCGTCATGATTAATATGACGTTTAATGCGCTTATATGCGCTAGTTACATCATTGCATAGCTTCATTGCAACAAGCTTGTCTGCTATAGCATCGACTTTGTACTTCAATCTAATGCATGCATCAATACAGCTTGCTTGCGTGTGTACTCTATCAAATACAGAGTCATCTAATTTGACAAGCTTTACTGCATCTTTACAATCTGTAATAATACGCTTACGAATCACGTTTGCATTAATGCGTTTCACTTCAATCTTCACTTCTTTTTTGCTTTCATTGTTTTTAGTCATGATCTTTACTCGCTTTCTGTGTACTGTGTACACTGTTGATTGTTGTGTTGTTTAGTTTACTTAATTAACAATGCAAGCTTAATTAATAGAATAAAGAAGCTCGCATATACACTTAACAGAATCATTGTTTTTGTCATTATCTTTGTTTCACTTTCATTTTTATTTTAACTACGATTATGATCTAACATTTTCTTTATACTTTGTCAAATGTTTTTTTTATTTTTTTTAAAAAAAATATCTATTTTTAATTATTTAATATTATTAATGTTTTTAACTAACTATTGATTATTACTATCTTTTTGTCTTTTAAGCAAGAGACAGCGCCGACGGCTGGATTGTTATCGCCATTACCTGGTAATGGCTCCATTCCGCCTACCTAATATTTTCCGAAGGCACCTTCGACAATTCCGCTGACTTCTATACATCACTACTGTATATGATGCTTTATTTCGCGGTAGAATGTGGTATCCCATAATCTTTGTTCATAAACAATAAATCATATTAATTGATCTTAAATAATGGCAAACGGCGTTTAAACAAGAAATCCTGGTTTTAAAAATAAAATAGGAAAATTGAATCGGAAAAAGGTTTCCTTCGGAAGGAAAGTTTTATTTAGAAAAAAGTTTCCTTTTCCAGGAACTTTATTGCCAGGAAAGAAAGTAATTTGAGTCCGTCCCGAGGATCGGAAATAAAGCCGAACCCAAAGCGGATAGAAAAGCCGGTCCAACGGACGGATTCAATATAGATAGAACCGCGGAATGGTTATTCGGAAAGGGAATGGATCCGGGTGGAGCGGCGGTACCTTTTCCCTTTCTTTCCTCTCCTATTTTCCTTTCCCGTTTCCTTTTAAATCACCATTTCCGCTTATACAAGAATTTCCTTTTTATAAACCCAACCAACCTACCATTCCTACCTACCTACCTTCCTTTTAAAAACATTTAAACAATCAATTCTTTTTAACAAGACTTTTCATTCTTTAATTCCTTTTTTTTGATTTGCTTTTAAAACCGATTCCTTTTATTAACTCCTTTTTATACAATCATTCTTACATTGTTTATAGTTTTTACTTCCTTCCTTTTTTATTGGTTTCATTATTGTTTTTATCTTTTTTGTTTTCCTTGGATTCTTTTAATTTGTTTTCCTTTTATCTTTGGTTTTTGTTTCCATTTCTTTTTCGGATAATTTTTATCTTTGATTGGAAATTATTTCCTTTGATGGATAAATTTTATTTGTTTTTTTGGATTTATTTTCGTCAGAAATTTGTGAGAAATCCTTGTGGGAAATTCTTATTTTCGGAAATTCTTTTCCTCGAACCGTTGTGGAACTGTTTATTTTGCTTCAAAAACATTTTTTTATCTTTTTTCTTGACAAAACTAGATGGTTTCTTTATACTTTACTTGACAATTGAATAGTAGTTGAAAGCTGACGAGATTACAACATAGTCAGAGAGATTGAACCAGAAAGCATTGCTTTCGCATCGAAGTATGATGTTAACCGCACTTTCACATAACGATTCTTTAATGATGCGAATCATGATCGAATCCGCTAGAAAAAAATGCTGTTGACCACAAGACTACAGAGCGTGGTTCAAAAACGATTAGATCAGCGAACAGCAATTTTTGACGAAAAAAGCGAAAGTCCTAGTGAACTTCTCTTGAGCTGACTGGTTAGACAATATGCTATCTGGGAACAATCACTTTGCAGACATGATGAAAAGACTCGTTTCGGGTATAGTCAGAAAATATTTGATTATTATGTCATGAGCAAACATATTTGGGTAAGAACGTCACGAAAATCTGTTCGGCAAAATTAGTAGACGGATCGCACTAGGCACTCTCTTTCTTTTCTCCTTCAGATCATTGTCCGTGCATTATTGACAATGATCTGTTTGACGGGCAAGAAGAAATTCTTGCCCGTCTTGTTTGAATGCTCAAACAGAAATGGTTGAGCATTGAAACAAGTCTAACTTGAAAGGAGAAAGAAAGATATGGAGCAAGCTAAAGACAAGAAAGCTTATTACGGTTACATCTTGATGGAGCGATTTGGCAGTCAACGAGTACGTCATTTCCGAAAATCAACTGCACGTCGGTTAAGCGTAGCTGAAGCTCGAATCCACGATTTGATAAGAAATGGTCGTTGGACAAACGAAAGAATCTTTGAAATCTGGGATGGAATCAATCCAAAGTTGATTATCACATGCAGAAAAAACGAAAATGGAAATATCGTGATTACCAAAAAAGACTACTTCAAAGAGTATGTTGGTTTCATCGAGACACGAAAAGGAAAAATTTTCGTGAATGACGTAGCTGGTCGTGAAAGAGACTATTTTTTGGCAACAAAGAATAGACGAAATATCACGATCGGAGCAAGAGCGGGTGATTTGACTTCTTTTGTCAAAAAAGAAGCAATGGACAAAGTTCTTTGTCAGAAAGTATCTGCTCGGGGTTACAAATTATCAGAAAAAGTCACAAAACGGGAGTTCTGAAAAGAATGCAGAGAGACAACGATGGTCAAAGATCATCGTTGGTAATGCACATTACCGGTCTCAAGTCCGGTAAATAACTAACAAAAGGAGAAAGAAAATGAAAGAGAAAAAGAATCCTCGGGAAGAAATCGTTGTGGTCTTTTCTGATGAAATGGATGATGAAGAACTTCAATTATTGGCAGAAGATGTTGCTGAAACGGACTTCATGATTTTAGAAGTGTTCGATTCCGGCAACAAACTGATTGCTGATGTTCCGTCAGAAATCCCCGATCCAGACTTCAAAGGAACTCTTGAAGAATATTGGATGGATGTTCTGGCAGTTTATCGTTTGAAAGATTTCATCAAAAATGAAACAAAATGTCCATGCTGTCATCCGATTGAAGAATCACAAATTGCTGTTTGGGCAGTTTATCGTTTGAAAGATTTCATCAAAAAGGATAAGAAATTGAATCCCAAGATAGGCGGAGCTTACAGAGACATTTGGGAAAAGTATCTGTAGCATTGCAGAGAGGACGGAGTCAGAAATGACTTCGTTTAATGCACAATTCTGGTCTCAAGTCCAGAAAAACAAATGAAAGGAGAAAGAGAGAAATGGTAGATACATACATCGTATGGAAAATCACGGCAGATGCTCAAGTTGCAGTAATGGTTCATGAATTAGAAACCAATTGTGATGATGATTCTGAATGGGTTTACATGATGAGTCAAATCATGGAATGGGCTCGTCAGAAATTATTGGAATCTCAGGATAGTTTGTTCTTTGTCTTTAAGGATATTTTCTTTGAAGATATTTACTACAGCAATTGGGCAGATGCCGAACACACCAATGTGAAAATTGAAGATAATTTATTGGTAATTACTTCAAGAGCTCCTGGTGTTGATTGGGAAAAACGAATAAGTGAAAAAAAACCAACTTAATGCAGAGAGGACGGAGCTTCCGCTCCGTTTAATGCACATCTCGGTCTCAAGTCCGAGAAAATCAAACAAAAGGAGAAAGAGAGTATGTCAATCACATTTTTTGCGGAAGGAAGCAGAACACCTGATTTGGAAGTCAATATGGCTAACGGCAATGCTTGTGCTGTCATGCAAGTATTGGGAATTGTTCCTGATTATTGCGGAAGCATCAAAGCAGAGGAATTGATTGAAAAAATCAATTCTGTTTCTTCTGTGGATGCAGGTGTCAGAAATCCGAGTATCGACAAAGAACCCGGTTGTGCAACGATGATTGATTGTGGCAGAACGGAAGAGTATTTGCGTAATCGGATTTCACAATTAAAAACATTGGCAGAAAACAATCTCGGTTTAGAAATCTGCTGGTGTTAATGCAGAGAGGACGGAGTCAGAAATTCTTCTGGCTTCGTTTAATGCACACTTCTGGTCTCAAGTCCAGAAAATAGAGAGAGAAAGAAAGGAGTAGGAAAATGATTTCGGAAAAGTTTTTGCTGAAATGCTATGCGGAAACGGGGAATCGTAAATTCTTGCAGAGAGCCAAAGCAATTGCAAAATCAGAAAGGTATGCAAAAGACAAACGATTCCGAGAAATTGAAACAACAAATCGTGATGTATTCCCTTCCCTAGCTGAATGTCAAAGATAGCTTGCAGAGGGCATGAAGTCATAAATGGCTTCATGTAATGCACAATCTCCGTCCCAAGTCGGAGAAATAAAAATTGAAAAGGAGAAAAAAAGAAATGGGAGAAAACAATTACAGCGTGGAAGTAAAAGGTAAGGAAATGATCATTCGGATAGACCTGTCACAAAATTTGGGCAGAAGTCAGTCAGGAAAAAACATTCTTGTTGCTTCTTCCAAGGGCAATCAGTTCATTGAAAAAGCCGGAGTAACACTCGGTCTCAATGTTTACAAGAAAGCCTAAATTGCAGAAGGGTCGGAGTCAGAAATGGCTCCGATTAATGCGCCTATCAGGTCCTAAGCCCTGATAAAATCAAACGCATTAAAAGGAGAAAGAAAGATGAAAAAGAATGAGAAAAACCTGGCAAAGACGACAAAGAAGGCTGATGCAAAAGCGGATGCAAAAGCGAAAATCACCTTGACGCCGAAAGCAAATGTGGCACCGGTAGCAGAGTCAAAAGGACCAGACCGTCCTGAAATGCCTGCTAATTTCTGTCTCACGAAAAAAGAGTGGGATTCGGATGCTACAGGTTTCGATGCCACAAGCAATCAGTGCAAAGCTTGCGGGAAAGATTTTCCTGATACTTGCAAAGTTTGCAAAACCCGTGCAGAGTTTCTGGCTTCTAAAGCGAAGGAAGCAAAAGTCAGAAAAGCTGGTGGTCTCCGCAAGACAAGTTCTACTTCCGGTATTCCCCCGCAGACAAAGATCATTGACGACGGTCTGCTGGCAAAACTGCCGAAGTCAGAAATTGTCACGAATCTAGCAATGGCTCACTATGGTGGCAATGGAGAAGCAAATATTGCTCTTGCAACGAAACGGTTTGATCGGCATCTGAAGTCGATCAAAGACGGTTCTTATGTCAGAGCGGCAACGGTCGTCAATTGCATTGCTTATCTGTCGGCAAAAACTGCTAAAGCAGAGCAGGCACCGGCAAAAGCATCGGCAAAGGTTACTTCTTCTAAAAAGAAGTAGCGAATGATTCATTGCAGAGGGACAAGGGGTCAGAAATTCTTCTGGCTCCTTGGTAATGCACAATTTCAGTCCCAAGTCTGAAAATAAACGAGAAAAGGAGAAGGGAGTTATGATTAGAAAAGCTATTGAATGGGCTTTGTCAGCATTAGTTATTGGCATTATCGCAGGAATCGTTTATATGATTGTAACAATCCCATAAATGCAGAGGGGGCGGAGTCAGAAACTCCGCTTAATGCACAATCACCGTCCCAAGTCGGTGAAATAAAAGAAAAGGAGAAAGAGAAATATGCCACACTTCAGTAATTGTTGTAAAGGAGCGGATGAATACATCTGTCAAAAATGCGGAAAAATTAAATGTTCAGGTTGTCAACCATCTACATGGCGTCCAGATATAACAGGACACAAATCAGCAGGAAATGTTTGCCCCGATTGCATGAAACAACAAGTGGTTGATTCTCCAATCAGTTTGCATGAATTTTGTCATGCAGAATCAGGTGGATTAACAGGGACGGCTCTTGAACGATACATTCAAAGACATTATGGTCATAGTTAGCAGAGAGGACGGAGCTTATGCTCCGTTTAATGCACAATTCCCGTCTCAAGTCGGGGAAATAAACTAAAGGAGAAAGAAAGATATGCAATACCAAGAAGTGAGGGAAAAAGCGAAAGAGTTCAAAGAAGTATCCAAAGAATTGGATGATCGTTTAATAAAAATTGCCAATATGACATGGCAAACAATTGCTGGAGATATTTTCGATTGTATCGGCAAAGATACAATGAAAAGATCCGAAGTTATTGAATGCGTAGGAGATGCGGACTACATGTTTACACATGGAAACGATCCTGAAGCTTATGCTTATTTTCTTTACCTGTTCCATAACAATGAAAAACATCTTCAGAAAGTTATGAAACAGGCTTTTCCGTATGCAAAATATTGTTAGCAGAGGGGGCGGAGCTTCTGCTCCGTCTAATGCACAGTCACCGTCCCAAGTCGGTGAAATAGAGAGAGAAAGAAAGGAGAAAGAAAATGCCAACAGAACAATTATTGCTGCCGAAAGAAGATCCTAAAGAAGTCTTTTTTTACAAACATGGAGATATTGCTGTTATGAATCCAGCAACTCCGGGAGTTCCGGTTCAGGCTTTCTTCATTACAAGAAATGATCTGAACGGATTATGGGGTATATTCATCGGGGAAACAAAATAGCAGAGGGAGCGGAGTCAAAAACTCCGCTTAATGCACAATCACCGTCCCAAGTCGGTGAAATAAAAGAGAAAAGGAGAAGGAAGATGAGCAAAATAGGATTTGTGAGATGTTCGGAATGTAATGATCTTTTGCTTCATGGGCAAGCTCATGAAGAAAACGGGAAATTCTTTTGTGCCATTTGCTACGCCAATACCCAAAAACCTAATATTGAAAAACTTTCAAAAACCGAATTGAGCATTCTGAAAAAGGTTTTAGATGTGTTTGAAAAGCAGACATTGCTTGATTCGGGAATGGTTAAAATATCGGGCGGTTTTGCCGTAGCTACCATGTTTAATTATGATGATACCTACATTGACATTGAATTAAAATATGGTGTGCAATCGGATTGTGAAAATAGAGTATATCGGGAACAATATACTTTAAACAGACTTTTGTTGAATAAATCTACATCCATTGAAAATATTGCAAAGGAAATTTCAGCATGATTGCAGAGAGGTCGGAGCGAAAGCTCCGATTAATGCACAATCACCGTCTCAAGTCGGTGAAATAAAAATTGAAAAGGAGAAAAAGAAAATGAGCAAGCGACAGGAAGAAATTCAGGAAGCCCTTCGGTTAGAGGCAGAAAAAAAATTGGCGATAGAGCTGGTTGAAAAACTGGCTAATTATGTGAACATAATGGGCAGAGATTATGCTCCATTTATCGAAAGACTTATTTACGGAACCCATCGAACATTGCAACAATCTGTTTTTGGACTATTTTTACAATGCATTAAAGGTTTTGCTGAATTACCAGAAAGATATACTGATCCTCGTAATGAAGCAACCGTTGAACTTTGCAAGAAGATCATGGAAGCAGTTGAAGGCAGAACGAGACTTCCTTTGATTTAGCGTTCAGAAAATTTTGCAGAGAGGTCGGAGCTTATGCTCCGATTAATGCACAATCACCGTCTCAAGTCGGTGAAATAAACTTAAGGAGGAAGAAAGTATGTATGTATATATTCAATCAGAGCAGGGACTTTATACAGTTGGATTTTATTCTCCGGATGGAAAGTGGCATGCTGAAAGTGACCATGACGACCCCCAAAAAGCCGCAGAAAGGACACATTACCTTAATGGTGGCAAATCAATGGATAAACAAATAACAAACGCCAGAGATACTGAAAGTAAACTTCCTTTGATTTAGCACATTGAAAAATTTGGCAGAGAGGACGGAGTCAGAAATTCTTGATTCCGTTTAATGCACAATCCCAGTCTCAAGTCTGGGAAATAAAGAGAAAAGGAGAAAGAAAGATGGATGATAAAAAAGAAGCAATTATTTCCAAAATCATGAAGTTGATGGAATTAGGAAACGAGGAAAAAAACACTAATCCACATGAACGGGAGGCTGCTTCAAGAATGGCTGCTAAACTGATGGCAGATTACAGCATTGATTTTATTGACCTCAAAAACAATAAAATCAAAGATGATCCATTCATAACCATTACAATTGACGGTTCGGCGGAGCAAAGAGTTGATTATGAAGGTTCTTTAGCTCATAATATTGCCAAAGCCTTTGATTGCAAGATGATAAATCAAACGGGTTATGATCATATATGGAGATTAATCTTCGTAGGATCAAAACATGATCTTGAAATAGCGATATACTTCTTTAAATTTCTGCGGAGAACGCTCTATGCCATGAGTTCTATGAATGTGACTAGAGAATCACTTAAACAATCTAATCCCTATCTGGGACGCAAGATTACCGCAAAGTACATTGAAGAAGCCCGTCGAAATTATTGTTTTGGTCTCGTTCAAACAATTTCTGAACGATTGGAAGAACTTTACAAGAAGAAGGAAGAATTTATTCCTGCTGATTGTAGGGATTTAGTCGTTGTCAGAAAAGATGATTTGGATAGATTCCTTAAGAGTCAATTTCCTAATCTCCGTCATATTAGAGCAACATCCTTGAAAGGGGATGTTGGAGCCTACAAGCAGGGTCTTGCAGATGGCAAAAATGTCAATCTGTCCAGACCGATTTCAAACACCGGAACATCTGCGGCACAAATAGCATAATGCAGAGGGGCGGAGTCAGAAATTCTTCTGACTTCGTGTAATGCACAATCTCCGTCCCAAGTCGGAGAAATAAAGAGAAAAGGAGAAAGAGAGATATGACAGACCTTACAAAAAAGGAAATAAAAGTATTGTTGAGGGAAATGCAGATTGAACAATGGGAAGTGGAACGAGCAATCGTAAATTCCATTGAGCATTGGAAAAAAGATATTCTGGACAGATTGAAAAAGGATGAAATTTTCTTTCTTCAGGAAGATTCTAATGATCTTTGTTGGAAATCTGATGGTAGCAAAGTCCAATGTTTTGCATCTGCTTGTCCTTTGTGTAGGTTATTTCTTTTTGAAATTTCCTCTTCTGTCTATAGTGGATGCATGTATTGTCCATATAGGTTATTCCATGATCATTCTTGTAATGACAGATTCAGCAGTTGGGTAAATTTTACAAGGGAACCTACTAAAGAAAATGCCAAACAAATGATCAAGGAATTGAAAAACACTTTGAAGTTCTGGAGAAACTTGAAGTAAATGCAGAGGGGGCGGAGCTTCTGCTCCGTCTAATGCACAGTCACCGTCCCAAGTCGGTGAAATAAATAGAGAAAAGGAGAGAGAAAATGCGATGCAATATGAGGGATTGTTATTTCAATAATACCCGAAATGAATGCAAATACAAAGAGTGGGCAGAAATGACAAATGAACCTTTAAAAGAAATTATGTTGGATTCTAAAGGCACTTGTGTTTTCAGAAAATCAATGATGATTATTCCGGGTAAATCTGAACATTTTGTCAAAGAATAATGCAGAGAGGGCGGAATCTTCGATTCCGCTTAATGCACAATTCCAGTCTCAAGTCTGGAAAATTTATAGAATAGAAAGGAGGAAAAGAGAGAATGAAAAAGTTTGCTTTAGGAGGTGATTGGTGGCTGATTTAATCACGAATAATTCAGATAAATCGGTAAGAATGTTAACCATAGCTGATTGTGAAAGTGCCCGAAAAATTTGTGAAGAAAAACTAGGGAAATTTCTCGTTGATGAAAGTGATCAGGAATTAGCCCAAGCAAAAATTGAAGCGGAAATTGCCATTTGGGATAGAATCATGTACCACTTAAATAACGGAGAAATCATCACAATCAATGACAAGAAACAAATTCATTGGGTGCAATCAGAAATCAAAACAAAAAACTAGCAGAGAGACAGGAAGTCAGAAATGACTTCCTGGTAATGCACATCTCGGTCTCAAGTCCGAGAAGAAAGGAGAAAGAGAGATGGAAAAGAAAGTTGCCATATCAGTTCGTTTGAGAGGGACAAAATACGGGGAACCTGGCAGAGAAATTGAAGTGATTCACCGAGTTTTGCGATTTGAATCAATCGGAAATTTCAATCCAATTTTTTGCACTTATCAGAATAAAAAATATCTGGTGCAATCATTGGAAGGAGATATTTCAGATCCTTTTCGCAGGAAAGAATCCTATCTAAATTCTTTGTATATTGAAATTGCCTTTGTTTTCAAAAGAATCAAAAATGAACCTTATTGTATTTGTGCGGATGAAAAAGCTCTTGAGCAATATGCTTTAGGAGGTGGTTGGATAAGTCTTACCGACTTCGTGCAAGATACAAAAGTTTCTCCGGAAGAAATCATAGGCAAATGGTTCTATGTTGTCCACTCAAGAGTATTTGTTTTGGGGTAATGCAGAGGGGGCGGAGTCAGAAATTCTGGTTCCGTCTAATGCACAATCACCGTCCCAAGTCGGTGAAATAACTAAAAAGGAGAAAGAGAAATATGAATCAAGCACAAAGATTCAAAAATCTATGGACTGATCAAGAAAAAGAAATTCTTTTGGATGTGGCCAAGCAATATGCCAATCAAAGAGCAGGCAAAGAAGTTTTAGAACTTCTTTACGATGACATATTGAAAGTAGGTGGAGCTAAAAAATCGTTTCTGGCAGTTTCTACCAGATTTTATCTGGAACGAAAAAAATTAGGAAAACTGCCAAACGAAAAACACGAAACTCCTTCAAAATTGTCATTTAAAAGAGAATTAACACCAGTATCAACACATCCAAAACAATCTTTTTGTGATTGCTTGAAAAACCTCAAAGAAAATTATACTGTTCTTGAAGCCGAAAGAGATTCCTTAAAAAAGGAAAACAAAGAGCTGAAAGAACAATTGAGAGCTTTGCGAGCAATTCGGCAGTCTGTGGAAGATTACCAGAAAACAATCAGATAATGCAGAGGGGGCGGAGCTAACAACTCCGTCTAATGCACAATCACCGTCCCAAGTCGGTGAAATAAAAAAGAAAAGGAGAAAGAGAAATATGTGGATTATCACGAATAATTTATTGGAACAAAATTTCGTTCATATTTGTTCAAAAGATTACAAGGAAAATTTTAAATTTAAATTAACCAAAAAATTTCGATTGCTTGATGGTGATGACAATATTTATTTTGAAGGATTATCGGATAATATAAACTTTGATCCTCTTGATGATTGGGGAATGCCCTTTTATGGATGTACAACAATTGAATATTATGAAGATGATAAATGGGTTGTTCTGTAACTTGCAGAAGGGCAGAAGCCAGAAATGGCTTCTGTTAATGCACATGTCAGGTCCTAAGTCCTGACAAATAAAATTTAAAGGAGAAAGAAAGAAATGGAAAACACAGAAATGAACAAAGCAGTGGTAAATGAAATGGTAGAGTTGAATCCTGTGGAAAGAGCGGAGATCAGAAATCGGTATCCTGAAACGTATTTTCCTAATCCTGTCAAAGAGCCTATTTGGTATGGCAGAAGGGAACATACGAGGATCGTTGAGAAGAATGCCATCATTGATCAGAATGTTCGTCCAGATCAGGAAAAGCCGACAGTTTTTGGAATTTGCAGTGACCATTACAAAGTTGTCTTTTATGAGGACATTGTGAAAATGGTTGAAGGTGTTGTTGACACAATCAAAGATTTCGGGGAAATCAAGATCAATCCGTACACTTATGCTGATGGTGGAAGATTGCGTATAAATCTGTCTTTCCCGGAAAAGAAAATCAATATCGTAAAAGGGGATAACATCATCCCGAAAATTGAAATCTTTTCCTCTTATGATTTGTCAACAATGCTGAAAGGACGCTTCGGGGCATTTCAACTGAAATGCACAAATGGAATGGGTGTTTGGAAAACATTCAAGAAATTTGCCAAACGTCACCTGCAAAATCTTCATCTGTCAGAATTGGAAGTTTCCATCATTGAAGGCATTGAAGTATTTGCACTTCAAGCAACAATGTGGAAAGAATGGGCTACTTTGAAGATTCCCCAGAAAGTCTATGAAGAAATCTGGACCGATCTTCCTTTCAGTCCTACAGAAAAAGAGCGGATTGAAGCACTTCCCGAAATTGGCACGAAACTGCTTCTTCCGGATGCGTTGAAATCGAATGATTTGAATGTTTGGTCATTCAATTCTGTTCTGACCCAGTTTGCAACTCATGAGGTCAAAAGTGAACTTCGCAGGATTGAACTTGAACCAATCATTGCTCGTTCAATGGAAAAACTCTACGATAGATTACACTAATTGCAGAGGGGGCGGAGCATTTGCTCCGTCTAATGCACAATTCCAGTCCCAAGTCTGGAAATAAAACTGAAAGGAGAAAGAGAGAAATGGTCATGAATATTGATGTAAAAACGGGCATTCATTATGGAGTAATTCATCATGCAAAAGTAGGACAGGCGTGGTATGATGAATCAGATGCTTTGTTTCCAAACAAAGAAAATGGTGAAGATGATGATGATTTTGAACCTATAGGATTTTACATTGACAAAGATGGTTATGAAGCGTGTCAAGGTAATGATGATTGTGATATATTCATTACAAAATCACCGTTTTATACCATTTGTAAATTATGTTCCCCGTGTGCTCCGAATGCGGGCTACATAATGGATTCAGATCCTAAAGGATACAAAACGTATTGCTTTGGCCATGATTGGTTTGAAACAAATCAAGCACCTTATCCTGTTTATGATGTAAAAACGGGATTTCTTGTTCCGATCTTGGCAAAAGAAGATTAACATTCTTGCAGAGGGCTCCATCAGAAATGATGGAGTAATGCACAGTCTCGGTCCCAAGTCCGAGAAATAAAATCGAAAGGAGAAAGAGAGATATGAAAAAGTATTTGATTACCATCTTGGTAATTTTGCTCACAATTCCTACAATGGCAAATGCTTTTATTTGCGGAAACAATTTGGCCAGTGAAGGAATGAGTAAATACCAAATTTTAAGCAACTGTGGTTCTCCTGCTTTAAAAGAACGTGTTGGTGCAAACTATTCAAATAGTTCCTACCGTATCATTGAGAAATGGCTTTATGTCGTCAATGAATATGGAAACCAACAAATGTATCTTATTGAATTTAATGGAGACGGAATTGCTGTCAAAATCGACTACATTGGAAAAAGATAATGCAGAGAGCAGGAACAGAAATGTTCCTGTAATGCACAATCACCGTCTCAAGTCGGTGAAATAAAACTGAAAGGAGAAAGAGAGAAATGGCAGAAGAATTTACTTTTGAAGGCAGGGAAATCACAGTACAATTTGAAGGCAAACCTTACGAAATCCGTTTAGAAAAATCAAGATACAAAAATGGACAATTAGCAGTATTTGGAGTTAATCCTGATGATGGTGAAATTTTTTGTGAATTGACCATTCATATTCCAGATTTAGAAAATCCTGGTAATAAAATTTATGTTTGGGATTGCATACTTCACAAAAATTTCATTGAGGCATTGAAAAATTCTGGTTATTTTCAAATAACAGGAACAAGTTTTCATTCCCAAACAGAAACAGTTATGGGGTATATGGAAATTTGGAATCCTATTCTTGAAGAACAGAATGCCAAGAAACAATGCTATTCAAAATGGAAATGTCCATTATGTCCTCACACCATAGAAGGCCTAACTTTTGTTGAAATAGCGGTTATCGGCGTACCTATGTGCAAAAATTGTGATGTATCAATGGACTTTTCCGAAGAATATGTCAAGGAGGAAATAATAAGATGAATAGCAATGACGGAATGAATATGACGGCTGACAGGGCGTTTGAGAGGTTCAGGGTGTGGTGTATTGAAAGGGAAATACCTGAAGATACCATCGGAAAGTATATGTATATGTGGAACGATGGGAAATATTATCAGTTCAAGAATATCAATACGAGAAACTATATATTCGTGAACATTCAACCTGTGGCGTTTAATTTGTAAGCATCGTTTTGACTTGTAACGCAAAGGGCGTAACTTCTGTTACGCCTTTTTTTATGAGCCAAAGCGTAAAACGGTGGACTTAATAATGAAAACCCAAATTTGAAAGGAGAATTAAGATGGAAAGCAATTTAGCAGAAAAACAGGAGCCGAAGGTATAGCAGAGGGGCAGGAACGAAAGTTCCTGCTAATGCACAATCTCGGTCCCAAGTCCGAGAAATAGAGAGAGAAAGGAGAGAGAAAATGTATTTGCAAATCACCAGTAAATGCAACATGAATTGCCGACATTGTGGTTTTTCTTGCAATCGAAAAGGAATTCACATGGAATGGGAAACTTTCATCAATGCAATTCAATTTATCCGTGATCGTGATGATGAAACAATTACTATAGGTGGTGGAGAACCTACTTTGCATCCAAGATTTTTTGACATACTAAAAATCTGTTTGGATGATTTTAATTATGTTTGGATGGCTACTAATGGCAGCCAAACAAATGCTATGATTAGATTAGCCAACATCATAGATAATTGTGATTATGAATCATTTTCACGGGGAGATTATTGCACTTGTGAAGAAGATCCTGACGATTGTGAATGCTGGCCAGATAAAGCAATCTATCAAGATGGTAAATTAACAGTTGCTTTATCTCTTGATTATTTCCATTCCCCAATTAATAATAAAATAGTTGAATTGTGGAAAAACAGAAGCAAATGTTCCAGTTTCAATAATCGAAACAATTATCAAATTAGGGATGTGACAATAAGTCATGGTGGCGTAGTTAAATCAGGTCGTGCAATTCGATCGGGTGTTTGGCAAGATGAATCAAATTGTATATGTCCGAATATTCATATTTCTCCTAATGGAGATGTGAAGTTATGTGGTTGCAGAAATTCTCCTATATTGGGAAATGTCAATACTTCAGTAGATGATGAATCCCTTGAATTTTTTAGGGACAATGATATTGATTGTATAAAAAGCATGACTAAAAAATTAAGGAGGATATATGAAACGAAGGCATATCAAACATTATCTGATTGAATCTCCAAGCATCAAAGGCAAAGAAGGTGATGAAGTCAAATATCCCGTTAGTTATAACTACAATGGAGGCATTGTAATTAACGGAAAATGGTATGACGGCTTCATCGTAGGACAACCATTGTTACCAAAAGGATTAGAATTGCAAAGCATCGGAGTTGGGCTACAGCTTAATGCTACACCACCTCTAGCAACTGCCATTCTAGTCAGAAAAAAGTGAACCAAATGCATATCATTCACGAATCCACAATTAGAAACGAAAGCGGAGTTATTGAGATAACAATATTTATTGTCAATAAAAAAACGGCTAAACGCTATACCTATGGATTGTCTAGTTCATGGGCAGCGGAACAGTTTCACAAATGGTATCGTAAAGGCAGAGTTTTTCATGGAAAAGCCCTGCAATTTTTAAAAAATTTTCAATTGAAAGGAGAAAGAGAGTATGGAGAAAACCCCCGATAACGCCTTGAATAAATTTTGGAGACCGTCATGGCCGAAAACTGTAATTCCGAGATACAGAAAGCTTTTGTTCAGATCAAATTGGTACATCTATGATTACAAGAAATTTGATCTGGTAAAAGACATTGCAGGTAATGTAATTACAGTTTCCGATATAAAAAACCATTTCGGACAAACAGAAGAACAAAGGAACTTTTACAAAATTTTTGAGGAGCTTGTTCGAACTGATATGGTCAATCAAATGACTTTAATCAAGAACAGGGAAGAGGCAATAATTGCCAACCGTAAAAAAGAAGGATTTGGCTGATACCTTATAAAATATTATCAGCAAATAAAAAGAGAAAAGGAGAAAGAAGCTTATGGGAAAGATTAGAGTAGCATGGAACAAGAACCATACGAAAAGTGTGGTCTTGCAAAAGCTGAAGGAATTTTCTATTAACGAAAACCATGATAATACCTTCAGAGTCAGTGGATGGTATAACAGAGAAAATGCTTTTATTTTCGGTGATTTCCCTACAAGAGAAGAAGCCGAAACGTATCTGCAAGAAATCCACAATTTATTTTAAAATAACCTGGAAAAAAGCTTGACAAACGTATGACTAACAACTACAAAAACAATGAGGTTTGCATGACTAAATATACCATTTATCCCTGTACTGAATTAACATGGTTAAGACTGTTTAGGCGTATCAAAAAAGTGGCTAAAGAATCAAACATGTTCATTTCTGTAATTGATATTAAACCTCAAGAAATACCGAAAGAAGTACAAGTCAAAATGAATCCATTAATTCACACAAAAAATTGGAAGAAGAAAACAAATTCTTTTGTACCTAATCACATTACAACAATCATTTTGGAGAATAAGCAAAATGAAAAACGTCAGAAATCCTTGTCCGAAACCTGAGAAAATTTTACATAAAAGAAATCCTGAAAAATATGAAAAAGAAGCTAAAGAACTCCTATCAATAACTCGTTTGAGAACTTATATGGACGGAGAACTTTGGAGAGAGATTCAAGAAATTTCCAGACTTCTTGAAAAATCGGTAGTATCACACAAAAAATCGGTGGAGCAAATCGTTGTTGACACAAAGAAAATAATGAAAGAGCGGGAAAATCTTTATGTTTCGCAAGCAATTGGTTTTCTTTACACCGATTTTTTCTATATTTTGAAATCAAATAAGTAAAGGAGGAAAGACCATGATGATGAAAAAGAAGGCATTAACTCCGAAATCTCTAACGCCGAAGGTAGAAAAGCCTAAAGACAGAATGCTTTGGGTTCGTTTGCCAGATGCTCTTAACAAGAGATTTCAAAAACAATGTGAACGATTGTCAGTAGGAGACGGTACGCTTGCAAGAATGGCAATTGTGAAACTTGTTGAGGAAGAGGAAGCGAAAGAGCGTGAACTAGCAAGAAACAAATCTTAAACCTTTAACACCAAGAAGTAAAGAGAAAGAGAGGGAAATTTATGGAATGCAAATACTGCGCCTTTTTCCAAGAATCTCCGACCAGATTCGGAAAAGGGGAAGAAAGGTTCTGTAATCATGTTCATCGGGTGGTTTCAGAAAATAAAGAAATTTGTGAAGATGGTTTTGAAGCTTATTATTTATTCTGGTGTGAAAAATCTAATGCTTGGTTAGATTTACCTGTATGTTCTGCTCGACAATCTAAAGGATATTCAGAATGTTCTAAATGCAGACAAAAACAGGACATTATGGAAATCAGAAGATTCATGGGCAGAAAAGCACGATTGAATGGGACTGCTCCGAAACCTATCATTAAGAAAAAAGAGAGTGAAGAAAAGGAGCCGGAAAAACCGAAACCTAAAATCATTCTGCATAAGAAACAACCTGAGGAAAAACCTAAGCCCAAAATGATCTTACACAAGAAGGCCAAAGAGTCAGAAATTCCTAAACCTATCAAAAAGATAATTAAGAAGTAGGAGGATTTCATGTCAGGAAAGAAAGAGAATGTGGAAGATGCCGCTTACATATTTTGGAGCAACACTGTTGATATTTATGATGTAAGCATTCTCCAAGAAGTTTCTGAAATACATTCGATTAATCCAGAAACTCTTTTAATTGAAAAAGATAATCTGAAAAATTCTTTAACTAAAGAATGCAGAATTGTGGCTGATACCATACTAAATTTGCCAGAAGAAATGTTTCTTGTGAATGGCAAACTAAAGAAAACAGCCCTGAAAAAAATCCTTAAACAGAAATTAGGATGGTCAAACACCAAGATCAATCGCATCAACGAAAGTTTGGCTAGACAATTATTGGACATGGGATATTCAGTTTAATTCCGCTAAACATTTTTAACAAAATTCTGCTATAATAAAAAAGAGGGAAATCTATGCCTGAATTTTGGATTAAATTTTTAGATCCGATAGAAAGCAAAATGTCTCCGGCACTTTATAAAGTGATTAAAGATCATTTATCGTATCCTGCCGTCTATTACAGACAATCTCCGTTCAAGAAAAAACGGGAAGAGTTCATGAAAAGAACTTTTATTGGACACGATAAAGAAGGGTGGTTTTTCTATACAGGATTTGTTCCGAGAGTGAGAGAATTTTGCATCAAAAACAAAATTGCCTTACATGAAGAAATTGAAACATACGGTTTAACTTATAAAGAACCAGCTCTACCTATGGGTATTGATGCACGATCATTTCAGATTGATATGGTTGAAAAAGTTATTGAATTAGAACGGGGAATATTAAAAGCTCCGACAGGTACGGGGAAAACAATTTTAGGTCTTTACGTTATTTCTTGTTTAGACGGACTTGGGAATATTCTATGGCTTTGTCATACCAAAGATTTAATGTATCAAACAGCAGATGAAGCAGTTAAATGGTTTGGTTCAGAAAATGTTGGCAGAGTAGGAGACAGTCAATTACAACTCGGAAGATTTTTTACTTCTGCCACAAGACAAACTTTCAAAGAACATGCAGAACAATGGGGAACTGAATATGACATGATTGTTTTAGATGAAGCTCACCATCTTTCTGCCTTTCCTTATCGTGATCGTTATGGAAATGAAGTTGGAGAATACGGTTGGATATTCAAGAGAATCTTTGCTCCAATTCGTATAGGATTAACTGCCACAATGCCTGATAAGATTGAATCAAAGATGGCAATGGAAGCTTTGATCGGTCCTATTTTAGAAGAATTTACAATTAAAGAAGCAGAGGATCAAGGATATATGGCAAAACCGATTATTAAGATTAAAAAAATTCCAGCATCTGAAAATGTCAAACAGTATAGAAAATATTCCGATGTATATGAATGGGGAGTTGTCCGGCGTTTAGAACGAAACAGAATCATCATTGATATTGTCCAGCAACATCAAGAAAAAAATGAATCGGTTCTAATCGTTGTGAATAAAATTGATCATGGAGTTCTTCTCAAAAATCTCGGAGATAGAAGAAATCTTGAAATAGAATTTATTCATGGAGAAACAGATTCAGCAACCAGAGCATCCGCTAAAAAATTATTGAACAGCAAACATCTGAAATGTGTTATTTGCACTTCAGTTTGGAAAGAAGGAACCAACATACCAGAATTAAATGTTGTTATTAATGCGGCTGGTGGGAAATCTGAACTAAATACATTACAAATAATAGGCAGAGGATTGAGAAAAACGGAAAATAAATCAGAATTAATCATTTACGATTTTTTTGACCCAAGTCATCATTATCTTGTGGAGCATTTTGGAAATCGTTTTTCTCTTTACAGCGAATTAGGGTGGGTCTAATGATCGAAAAATGGAAAACAATTGAAGATTTTCCTAATTATGAAGCTTCTAATTTAGGAAGAATCAGAAGAATAAAAACACAAAAAATTTTAAAACCCGGTTTTTCAAAAGCAAAAAACCCTAGACCAACAGTTGTTTTATATAAAAATAAAAAATCAAAAACAAAGGCTGTTTCAAGGATTATATTAACTACTTTTAAAGGAAAACCTGATTTTGAAAAAGCAGAATGTAATCATAAAGATGGAATAAGACTTCATAATGAAATAACTAATCTTGAATGGGTTACAGGTTGTGGTAATGTCCAACATGCCTTAAGAACAGGTTTAAGAAAAAAACAAGCTACTGGATCAAGGATAGGTATATCTAAATTAAAAGAAAAAGATATTCCTATAATAAGAAAAATGATTGCTAAAGGTGTTCTAAAATTAGAAGATATAGGTAATAAATTTAATGTAAATAAATGTACCATATTTGATGTTAAACACAACAAAACATGGAGACATGTTTTATGAAACCAGACTTCAATGCAATCCTTAGGGAATTTGATGCAATCAGATATTTAGACAGTAGAAACATTTGGCATAAAGATCATGGAGATAATGTCTCTAGGGGTTGGACCTCAATCAATTGCTTGTTCTGCATAGATCATGCAAATCATCTTGGAATCAATTTAACATCCAAAGTATTCACTTGCTATAAATGTGCCGAAAAAGGAAATTTTTATAGATTGATTCAAGAGATTGATGGAGTTGATTTTCGTGGGGCAGTTCAAATAGCAAAAGAATTTGGAGGAGAAGTTTATGTACCAATAGAAAAACAATATCAAACAAAGCTGAAACTTCCCTCAAACATTTTAAAAGATTTTCCGAAAGAATACAAAGACTATCTCATCACACGGAAATATGATCCTGACTTTGTGATTAACAAATATAGTCTATTAGCGGCTGGTCCAATTAGTGACTTTCGATTCAGAATCATCATGCCTGTTTTTATGAATAATCGAATGTTATCATTTGTAGGCAGAGATATAACGGGAAAATCGATTCTACCATATAAAAACTCAAGTGAAAAATTCTGTATCAGAGATCCTAAAAAATGTCTGTACAATATTGATTCCGTTATTCAAGAAAAAGCAGTTGTTGTTGAAGGAATATTTGATGCTTGGAGAATTGGAGACGGTGCTGTAGCAACTTTCGGTGATCAATACACACATGAACAAATCAGATTATTCAAGAATCTAAAGCGAGTATTTGTCTTATATGACGCGGATGCCACACATATTTCTTATAAGCTTGCTTCTGACTTGTCTGCAATTGTCAAAGAGGTAAAAGTCATTGAATTAAGTGAGGGAGATCCTGATAAATTAACCGAAGATGATGTAAGAGCATTAAGAAAGGAAATCGGATTATGACAGAATTTACTCCTATACTTATTGAAGAATTTAAAAAATGGTTAGGACCAAAAGGAATCCGGTTCTTTCAATTATGTAAATTTTTGAAAGGAACGGTTTCTCCTGTTTTTGCAATCAAAACAAATGCCAAAACAATACCATATGCTATTCACTTCAATGAAGGTATGCAAATTCGTAATTGGATGCGAGGTCAATCAGAATTTAAAGAATTTACTGATCATGATTTTGATAATACATGGACAATATTAGTTGAAAAAGCAATTGAAAAGGAGAAAACATGAAAAAACCAAGACCACAAAAATTACAAGGTTCCACCTATTCTATGAAAACAGGTTGTGGAATGCTATACATAACAATCAATGATGATCAAGAAGGTATGTTTGAATTATTTTCATCTTTAGGAAAATCTGGTGGATGTGCCTCTTCACAAATAGAATCCATTAGTAGATTAATTTCTTTGTCATTAAGATCAGGAGTTGATCCAAAACAAATCATTAAACAGTTGATAGGAATATCTTGCCATCAATTTATAAAAGCAGAAGAAAATTCGGTAATGTCTTGTGCCGATGCCATTGCTAAAACAATCAAATTTCATTTAGAACAAAAGGAGGTGCAGAATGGTTAAAGAAATTATTGTAAAAGAAATGGAAACAAATGAAATGCGGGAATGTATCAAAAAAGTTTTAGAAGAAATGGAAAAAGAAAGAAAATCAATACTGCAAAATTTGGTAGACAGAGATCATCCTAATCTTCAAATGGCTACAGAAGTTTTTGAAATAGCTTCTTTGATTAATCCAATCTGTATAAAAGCATTGTATATGGACAATGAATTATGTTCCCAAATAACTTCAGTATTAGTTGCCATTCTTAATGGAATTAATAGTGGGTATGTAATTGATGAAGTTGAAAAATTATTCAAAGTACATTCATTGATGAAAACAAATCTTGAAGAAGCTCCAAAAAATAAGTCAAAAATGAATTAGTAATTTTGGAAATTTTCTTGACAAATTTAAAATTTAATTGTCAAGTAAATTTTCAATTCGCTTTCCATATCAAAGCAGTAAACCTGTTTTGATTTTGCAATCAGAAGTAAAAGGAGTTCAATCATGAAAATCTTTAATGAAGAAATAATAGTAATCCCAAAAGCAGTAGTAAAATTAGGACTAGCTACTGCTTTTATGCTTTCCGTATTGCAATATGCACGACTTTATTACCAAGAAAGAAATATGATAAAAAATGATTTCTTTCCTCTAGCATCAGCTACCATAAAAAATGAAATAGGACTTTCCAGAGCAATACAAGATCGAACAATAAAAAAATTATTGGAATTAAATTTGATTGAAACAAAAGTAATTGGCATACCTGCAACAAAACATTTCAAAATAAATTTAGAACAAATATGGAAATTAATATGACAGAAGAATATCCGTCTTATGAACAAATGATTGAATATAACAATCTATCAATGGGCACAGGTCCATTTATAGTTGTCTATGCAAGAACTATTGAAATGCTAGGTGCGATTGAAACAATTCTTTTCCAATATCTTTTACGAAAAGAATTAAATTTCCGAGAACGAAAAACTTTGCAAGATGATGAATTTTTTTACAATATCCTAGAAGATGTTCAGTACGGAACAGGTCTTTCCAGGAGAAATGTGGAAACCGCAACAAAAAATTTAGAGGAAATGAATCTTATTGTAACAAAAATCAAAGGTATTCCACCTAAAAAGTTCTATAAAATCAATCATAAAGAAGCTTATTTGCAGTTTGCGTGTTTCCGACAAACAAATTTTCACGGTCCGTACAAAACAAAATGCACGGTCCGTACAACAACTAATAAAGCATTAACTAAACTCCGTTTCAACACTTCGTGTTCAAGCACTTTCTCCGAAAGTGCTTGTAAAAAATTTAAACCTATAATCAAGAAAGATCGCAAAAAGGAATACATCAAAAACGGAATCAAAGAAACTCTTGCTAAAAATCAGGAGAAGCGTTTGCAGGATAAAAAAGCAAAGCTTGTTCGCACTACTACTTTTGAAATAGATATTATACTTGATTATTGGAGAAGCAAAGGATTGACAGTTCACAGAGAAGGAACAAAATCTTATGCCCTTTTGATTGATAGAATCAAATCTTTGCTTAAAGGAACTTTGTTCAATTCATTCATCGATAAATCAAATCACAATCGAAAATTTTCAACGGCAGAAATCAAACGATCAATTGACAATTATTGTTTAGCGGCATACAATTCAGATTACGAACCAACTAACAAAACATTCTTGCAAGAATTAAGATTCGTGGATTTCTTTCTTACTGACAAACCTTGTTCTACAGAAAAAAGAAAAAGTGTATTTCTGCAATTCTTGTTGGAAAGACCAAGACAAACATCACAATCAAAAATTTATGGAGCAAAAGATGAATATCCTCATGCTTCAAAAATCATCACTGATTGGTATAAGAAAACATTCGGAAACAGAGACGGTGGAAAATATACTTTGCAAAACAGAAATGACATTGTTTATGCCACAAAAGAAATAGCCAAGTTTTACGAAAAAAATAAAAGTGCTTTGAAAATTGACAATTGGAAAACGATGTATAGTCAAACCGATCCGATTGCTTTTTTAGCTGTACAGCTTACAAGAACGATGGATAAGATATTGCGAGAACATGATATTATGTTTTCATCATTCACAACTTCTTGGTTAAAATCTGAAAAGACGTTTAATGAGAGGTTCCCGTCTTTTCTGTATCAAGAGAGTATGATGAAGCGTAATCAATGAAAAAATGCGGTAAATCAAATTGTCGTGAGGGAGAACAGCATGTCTAAAGTGACAATCAAAGAGATAGATTCAACGATTGAAAATCAAATCACCACAGCAATGATCATTTCTACTAAATTTTTATCGGAAGTTTCGTCTTTATTTGATAAGGATTATTTAAAAAATTCTTTTGCAAAAATCATCTGTTTTTGGTGTTTAGATTATTACAAGCAATACAAGAAAGCTCCTGGAATACATATCAAAGATATTTTTAAAATTGAATCGGAACTTGGAATGACTTCTGAAGATAAAGAAATCATTGGAACATTCCTATCTAAACTGAATAAGCAATACGTGGAAGATCAGGGAATAAATTCCGATTATATTCGTGACAATGCTTTTAATTATTTCAAGCAAAGAGAATTAGAAATCAGAGTGGATAAAGCAAGCAAGCTACTCAAAGTAGGAAAAGTTGAGGAAGCGGAAGAGCAATTCACGAAATTCAAAAAAATTGCTTATCAAGTATCTGGATGGTTCAATCCTTTTGAAGCAAGTGAAGTCATGGAAGTTTTTGATGATACAGATTCAGGTATTTTTTTATTACCTGGAGCACTAGGACAAGTCATGGGACCGATAGAACGAGATTGGTTTATTGCTGTACTTGCTCCATTCAAAAAAGGAAAATGTATAGCAAAAGGTTCTATGATACTATTACCTAATGGTTCTTTAAAACCAATAGAAAAAATTATTGAAGATAAAGATAAGTATATTTTAAGTAAAGATAATTCTGGAAAAATAGTTAAAGGAGAAATAACAGATTATTATGTCAATGGATTAAAAGAAACATATCTTGTAAAAACAAGATTGGGAAGGGAAGTTTCTGTAACACATAATCATCCTTTCTTTACTCCTAATGGGTGGGTTGCTTTAGATAAAATTTCTATAGGTGATTTCATTGCTTGTCCAAAACGGTATCCCAATTTAGGAACTAAAACTTATGAATCATATAAATTAAAATTACTTGCATATATGATTGCTGAAGGATGTTTTAGAGGAAATGGTAGCTACACATTTACCAACAAAAGCAAAAAAATACAAGATGATTTTAAATCTTGTGCAGAACAAATGGGAGATTTAACAACAAAAGTAAATGAAATAACTACAAGGATCATAAGTAAAAAAGGAAAGGGTTCTCCTGGCGGTTCTAATCTAAAAAAATGGATAACTAAATTAGGAATGAATCAAAAATTATCTAAAGAAAAAACAATTCCCGATTTTGTTTTTAAATTGCAAAACAAAGATATTGCTTTGTTTCTTTCAATTTTATTTACTTGTGATGGTTCGGTATACAAAGAAGGGGAAAACACAATTGTAATAAGTTATGGTTCTGCCAGCAAAAAATTGATTGAACAGATTAATCATCTTTTATTAAGATTTAATATTATAGGAAGAATAAAACCAATTATTTATAAGGGATTTTCTTCATGGGAGATAATACTAGCCGATATGATTAGTATAAATAAATTCATGTCTCAAATAGGATTTATTTATGAAAAACAAATTAAGGCAAAAAAATTACTTTCGGAAATAATTGAAAAACGATGTCAAAAAAGCAATGTCGATGCCATTCCTTATGAAGTATTGAAAACAATAATACCTGATGAACGACCTATTAAAAATGAAGCTATTAGACAATGTTATAAAAAGAAAGGAAAAATTTGTCGTTCAAGATTACCCCAACTTATGCATTCTTATCCTCAAATTAAATCTATAATAGATGATGATCTTTTGTGGGATTCTATTGCAGAAATAATTCCTCTTGGAAAGCAAGAAACTTTTGATCTAACTGTCAAAGATTACCACAATTTTATTGCTGATGATGTATTTGTTCATAATACATGGTTCTTGCAAGAAATGGCTGTCAGAGCAATCTTTCAACGATTGAAGGTTGTATTCATTTCATTGGAAATGAAAAAGAAAAACATCAAAGAAAGACTTTATAAACGAGTCACAGGATTTGGCTCACGATCGGGTGAAGATGTTTTCTTGTATCCTGTTTTCGATTGTGAACTGAATCAAACAGGGGAATGCGAACGTCCTGAACGAACAAATCAAATCACGTTAAGAACTGCTAACGGTGAAAAACCAGACTTCGATCTTGATATGGAATACAGACCTTGTTCTTATTGCAGATCAAACATGATCATGGATTATCGATTAGAAACATGGTACGAAACAATTGAGATTCCTCAATTTTCTTTTTCCTCAACTAAAAAACAATTATCAGCACTTTCAAGAATGTACGGAGACAATCTCCGAGTAATCAGTTACCCAAGATTCACAGCAAGCATTTCAGATATACGGAGAGATTTGTATATCCTCGAACAGCACGATGAATTTATTCCCGATGTAATCATTGTAGACTATGCAGACATTCTTAAACCTGATTCAACTAAAGGCAAAAAGCTAGATGACATTGATGATATTTGGAAAATGCTTGCATCAATGGCGGCAGAGAAACATTGCATCGTATTTACGGCAAGTCAAGGAACGAGAAGCTCAATTTATAAAAGTGATATGAGTCAGGATGATCTTGCTGAATGGATAGGTAAATTAGGACATGTCGATATGTTTTTAGGATTGAACCAAACGAAAGATGAAAAACGATCTAAAATAATTCGAGTAAATGGATTAGTTCATCGGCATAAAGAAATTGATGAAAATGTATTTGCTTGTTTATTGCAACAATTGGAAGTTGGTCAGTTTTGCATGGACAGTCATTTAATGAGGAGGTAAATCATGTTTGTACAATGTAATACTTGTAAAAAAGACCTTGACCAAGAAGTTAATTTTTATAAAACAAAAAAAGGTGATTTTTATAGAACATGTGTTGATTGTTGCCGAAAGAGGTCATTAAAATATTATCAAACTCATAAACAAAAAAGAAAACCTTATTATAAAATTAAAAGAATGGAAGGATTACGAAGAAACACAGAAAGAGGATTTATCATGTATATGGAAAAGAATCCTCATTATTTTCAACATGTGTTTAATATGGAACCTACAAGATTCAATATTTTAGATGCATGTAAACAATTGATTTAGAGGAGAAAAATTTATATGATGGAATGGTTGAACGAGCCTGTATCTTCAAATGTTAAATTTTTCCTAGATTTACTGATTATTGTGGTAGCTTTAGGATTAATTTGGATAGATCCATTAAAATATATAAAGAAAAAATGAGGTAGTTTATGTCTGTTTTATATCAGAAAAGACCCAATGACGGTTCCCAAATTGTTTGGGATTATATCACAAAGAAATATGGTAAAATAGAAATACTGCAATTTAATCCCAATTGTTGTGGTCCTCATAATTGGGTTGCTAAAGTGAATGGTAAGATGATTTCTGTTGATATGGCAGAAGTCAAAGGAGAGAGAAATAAATTATGAAAGATGCAAACGACAATCTTGAAAAAGAAGGAGAAGATCATGAATTTGAAAAAATTGAAAAAAAGTTTTATGGAAGAAACAAGAGTGATCAAAAGGGAAGGTGTTGATGCTTTGATAGATTATCTGGAAGCAAATGATTTTTTCACAGCACCTGCTTCCACAATGTATCATGATTCTGAAGAAGGTGGATTAGTTCTTCATAGTCTTTCCGTTTACGATGTAGCAAAAGAGTTAAATTCTGTATTCTCACTTGAATATAGTGCGGAGACCATTGCTATATGTGCATTATTTCATGATGTATGCAAGATGAATATGTATGTAAAAGGAACACGAAATAAAAAGATAGATGGACAATGGCATGAAGTAGTTGTGTGGGAAGTTCAAGATCAATTGCCTCTTGGTCATGGTGAAAAATCTGTTTATATGATAAATAAATTTATGCAATTGACAGAAGAAGAAGCTTTAGCTATAAGATGGCATCTTGGGGGATTTGATACAGCAGTTCATTTTCCCTATCCTTATGGATATCCTCAAAAACAAGCATTCAGAGAATCTAAATTAGTTTCCTTAATTGCCATAGCTGATTTAAGTGCATCATATATTTTGAAATAGGAGGATGCTAATGTTTGGATTTGAATTATCGGATTTGTTGGCTTTGTTAATCGGGGTAATTTTATATTTATATATTTCATTAAAAGACACATAAAGGAGAAAATATGATTTCAATTACAAGAATTTTCAGATTTGAAGCGGCTCATTATTTACCTCAACATGAAGGAGATTGCCATGATAGAATGTAAAGTATGCAATAAATTATATTCCATTATTAGTCATAAACATTTAAAAAAACATGGATTAACTATTTTGGAATATAAAAATAAATTTTTCAATGCTCCCATATCTTCCACAGAATATTCTAATAAGTTATCTAAAGCACAAAAAGGTAAAAAAATGGGAGAAAATAATCCTGCTAAAAGAAAAGAGGTAAAAGAAAAAATTAAAAAATCTGTTACAAAATTATGGGATGAGGGCAAGTATGAAAATAGAATTAATGGTATGGAAGATGTTTGTGGAGAAGCCCACCCTAATTGGAAACCTGATATTCATGAGCCTTTATTTTTAGCAAAAAATAAATATGTTGATTACCTTTCTCAATATGAAGATGTGTCAGTTTGTAAAAGATGCGGAAGTAAGAAAAAAATAAATATACACCATATTGATGAAGATCATGATAATTTTCTTCCTTCTAATCTTGAACCTTTATGTGTTGGTTGTCATAGTCATTTTCATTATGAAACACAAAAACAACCCTTCATTTCTGTGGGTAAATTATTTACATTTGCAGCCGCTCATAGATTGCCTGAATATAATGGCCCTTGTGAACGTTGGCATGGTCATGAATGGTCTTTAGAAGTAGAAATAACTAAACGAATTGATGGTAAAACAGGAATGGTTATAGATTTTTCTAAATTAAAAAAGATAGTGACGGAATATGTAATTAACATATTTGATCATAACACTATTAATGATATTATTAAAAATCCTACAGCAGAAAATATTTTAATATGGATATGGGAAACATTAATGTTTGATGCTCATTTAAAAGGAATTGACAAAATTACTTTATGGGAAACTCCTTCAAGTCGAGCTTGTTTGGATAAAAAAGGAATGTTATCTATATTATCTTCAAAAATAGAAAAAGGAGAATGATCATGTTCATTAATTCAATCTATGCAGGTATAAATGGAGAAGTGTCTATTCTAGGTCAAGGATCACTTTGTACTTTTATCAGACTTCAAGGATGTAATTTAAAATGCAAGTATTGTTTTGGAGTTATGCCAGGAAAACATAATCCTAAAATTATACTATCTGATAAACCAAATAAAAAATTAACCGATGTAAAAATTGGAGATAAACTATTAACCTTTAATGATAAAAAAGAATTAGTAGAAACAGAAGTTACTAATTTAATTACAAGAGAGGTTGATTCTTGGTTAAGAATAAAAATAAAAAATTATGAATATTATGTAACAGAAGAACATCCATTTTTTACAACAAGTGGATTAAAACAAGCGAAAGATTTGCAGATAGGTGATGAAATTTACCATTCTGATTTTAAAGATAAATTATCTTTTAGAATGATGGGAAATAAAAATCCTATGGAAAATGAAGATGTTAAGAAAAGATCATTTGAAAATACCGATTATAAATTAATTGGTAAAAAAATAAGTTCCACCATTAAAAGAAAACAAATTGAAGGAACTTACATATCTCCTTATGATTCTCTTTCAAAAGATACCCAAAAAGAAATAGGAGAAAAAATATCTTTATCTAAAATAGGAAATAAAAATCCTAATTGGAAAGGAGGTTCCAAAACTCCTAATTACGATAAATTAAAACAACAAATAAAAGATGGAGAAATAAAAATCTGTTCTAAATGTTTGAAAGAAAAATCTTTAGATGTTCACCACAAAAATAATGATCATAAAAATGATGCTCCAGAAAATTTAGAAGTTTTATGCGAATCTTGTCATTACACCGAACATGAAATTGGTTATAATTTCTGGAAAAACAATAACAGAAAAGATGGTAAACAATTAACAGCAATGAATGGATTTAAAGTTTTATCCATTAAAAAAATTAATAGAAATAACTACCCACCATCTTTAAAACCTAAACCTTTAAAAGTTTACAATTTATCTTGTGAACCTTATAATAGTTTTCTAATTGACTATATGTGGGTTCATAATTGTGATACGAAACAAGCACAAAAAGTGGATAAAGAGAAAACAGAATTTCTATCCGCAGATAGAATCTATACCTATCTTATTAATGGGTATGATGATAATCGAATTTTTCCAAAAAATATTACAATTACAGGTGGAGAACCACTAACGCAAGAAAGAGAAGTAATTGCATTGGCAAGAATGTTTAAAGAATATGGTGAAAATCGTTATATGATTTCTATTGAAACAAATGGATCTTTTAGAGTTCCTTATTCTGAATATGTAGATTCTTGGGTAGTTGATTGGAAAGCTCCCTCAAGCGGTATGAGAGATAAAATGAAACACGCTAACTTTCTAACTATCGGCAGAAACGATTTTGTAAAGTTTACCATCAAAGACAAAGATGATTTTATTGATGCTACAGAATGTATGGAAGAACTTTACAAAGGATTTGATTCTCCCAAATTTGCTTTTTCTCCACAAGTTTCCAATAATCCAAATAATGATATTTCAAAAACAATTTTGATTGATTGGATGCTTGAATCAAAAATTTGTGTAGAGACAAAAGCAATCCTAAACTTACAAATTCACAAAATAATTGGAACCGCATAAAAAATAAATATAAGGATTTTGAGAAGTTGTAGGTATTCCTACTATTTACCAAAAATAACTGAAAATTTTTAAAAAATATTTGCTACAATAAAGGCAAAGACGAAAATGAAAAAGCAGTTCAAACCAAAACACATTTTATTAAGGAGGTAGTATGAGCAACATTGATTTTAAGCAATTGAAGGAAATGGTAAAAGCATTAAATGAAGCTGTCTATTTGGCAGAGGACAATTCCGAAGTAGAATTTTTGGAAGACAAAATTAAAATTGCCGGAGTTTCCGCAGAAAAACTGAAAGACAGTTTTATTCAGGCTATCGCAACAATGGATGAAGATGTTCAGCAAGTTCTTCCGGATGAAATTTCAGATTATTACAATGATCTGATTTCTGAAGATCCTGAACCGGAACCCGAGCCCGAACCGGAGAAGCCTTCAAAGAAAACTTCTGCAAAAGAAGAAAAGAAAAAGGAAAAAGAGAAAGCAAAGAAAGAGCCCGGTAAGAAAAAAGAACCTGCTGAATTGTCTGTTTTTGGACACAAGATGAATACACAGGCAGCCAAACTGGATGCTTTGCTTGCTCCCGGCAAAAGCATTTCTCTTGAAGAACTGATCAAAGGTTCCGGCCGTTCTGCTCTTGGTGTCAAGAGCCATGTTAAACATTTGATTGAAGCTCGTGGATTGACAATCAATGTAAAAGATAACATGTATCGTTTTGTTAAAAACCCGACTAAATAATCTTGCTGTTTCGTTTTAGATCGGGGGAATTGTGTAAGGTGTGGGTCACCGTGGCTTTTGCCATTATCAGTTCAAATGCTGATTTTACATTTTCCCCCGATCTTTTCTATTAAGGAGTTGTTATGCCTAACAAAAAAGATGATGATGTTCTTCTCCAAACATTAATGGAACGATTTTTACAAAACATGGATCTGAATTTAAAAGATCCTAATTTAAAAGGAACTCCTGCTAGAATAGTCAAAATGTATAATCAGGAATTTCTTACCAATACAAATAAAAAACCAAGCAAAAAAATAATCAAATCATTTCCTAATGAAAAGAAATACGATGAAATAATTTTATTGGATAATATTCCTTTTGTGTCTTTATGTTCTCATCATTTTTTACCCTTTCCAGGACTTGCTTGGCTTGCGTATGTTCCAAATAAAAAATTAGCCGGTGCTTCTAAACCAGCAAGAGTGATAAATTTCTTTTCTAAAAAACCTCAATTGCAAGAGAATCTGGCATCCGAGATAGTTGACTATTTTGATAAGCAGGTTCAGCCGATCGGAGTAATGTTAGTTATGAGGGCTGTTCATGGATGCATGTCTTGCAGAGGAGCAAAAACTGGAGAAAATGCAGGCATGATTACTTCTATTACTCGTGGATGTTTTCGTGAAAATATGGAAACAAGATTGGAGGCATTAGACTTAATCAAGTTGTCTGTTTATTTGAGGAAATAATATGAAATATGAATGCCAATCAACTGAATATAATACATGGCATAAAATGATTCAAAGATGTTATAATGTGGATGATGAAAGATATTGTGATTGGGGAGGTAGAGGAATACAAGTATGTGATAGATGGAGAAATTCTTTTGATAATTTTCTTAAAGATATGGGAAGAAAACCTAAAGAAAAAGTATCCATAGATCGTATAGATAATAACGGTAATTACTGTCCTGAAAATTGCAAATGGTCAGATCATTATGAACAAGCCAATAATAGAAGAAATAGTGTCAAAATTACCATTGACAGTATTACCAAAACAATATCTGAATGGTGTTTGGTGTATAACTTAAAAGTAAGTTCTGTATTTGATAGAATAAATAAAAGAGGATGGTCACCAAAAGAAGCTCTTATTACTCCTATAACAAAATCTCCCTTAATAAAGTATAATAATGAAATAAAATCTTTATATCAATGGAGTAAAGAATTAAAATTACATCCACAATCAGTTAGTAGGTGTGTAAGAAATGGAATGACCCCAGAAAAAGCATTACTTCATGTAAAGGAACACTCATGGAAAACAATGAAAAAAAGATCGTGAAATGTGAATTATTATGGTCCCGCTCCTGTCTTTTAAAATGCAGTTATTGTTCAATGGCAACGGGGGCAAAAAATACTGTTTCTTTAGAATTATGGAAAGAAGGAATGGACCAACTTAAAAAATTAAATTGTGATTTCCTAGCTATATACGGAGCAGAACCATTAGAAGAATTTAGCCACAAACTTCCTAAAGTAATTGAATATGCTGAAAAGATCGGAATACACACCACACTTATCACAAGCGGTATAACAAAAGATTTGAATTACAAACTCCGAACATTGTATGAACACGGATTACGATCAGTAACCACATCATATGATATGTCACCTTTAGATCATTCTAGCGGATTGAAAACTTCAAAGGCTCTTGAAGTAATTAGCATGTTTCGATCATTTGGAAATGTGCGTGATGTAGCCGTTGTAGCTACCTTGACTAATAAAAATTTCAGACTTCTTCCAACTACTATCAGAGAAATGTCGAGAAGTAATATTTGGACATTCTTTGATCTAATTCATCCAGACAGACACCAACCTGGTTCTAAAGTAAGAAACACTAATTTGGATTTAATGTTTTCTGCTGATGATTTAAAAGAATTAGCGTATGTATTAAGAGAAGTTATCACTATGAAAAAACGCGGTTATTTGTGTCATGCCAGCGAAATCTTCATGAATCATATCATTTCACATCAAAACGATATTTACAAGTGGAATTGCTCAAAAGAAAGCAGTTTCCCCGCTTGGATTACTGTTGATTGTGATGGTGTAGTAATGCCATGTGATGATTTTCATTCTTGGACTTGTACACAACCTTTTAAAATATGGAATCTTGAAGATGAATGGAATGATTTCTGCAAATTTCAAAAAGAAATGGTTTCACTTTATTGCCCAGGATGTTGTTGGAATACCCACATTGATGCTTGTGCAATTAAAAGTGGAAAACTTCCTTTAACAGATTACATTCACGGGACAAAATGAAATATTTAATTTGTGTATGTGCCCATTGCAAATATACTTATTTTGGAAATAGAGGTTGTCCTAAATGTTCCTTTGCTTATTACGATTCTATATCGGCTATGGGTTTTTGGGTCACAATAAGAAATTTAATTTTTCAAACTGATTACAAGAGGTGATTTATGATCTTATTATTTTCAGGTGGGATAGATAGTTATATTGCTTGGCATTATTTAGATAAACCCAAAACAGTTTATTTTAATTTACGAACTCCTTACACCCAAAAAGAAATCAAAACAATCACAGGACTGATTCCTACTACGATCATTGATCATTCTCTTGATCTTAATTGCAGACAGATCGGAGAGAAAGCTTATATTCCTTTTAGAAATCTTTATTTGGCTATGTTAGCCGCAAAGTATAGTGACACGATTGTAATTGCTGGTGTTAAGGATGATGATGTATCGGACAAAAATGAACAAATCTTTTTAAAATTTTCCATACTTCTTTCTGAATTAGAAAACAGACCTATTCATGTCATAAGTCCTTTTTGGAATATGACAAAAGAAGAAATCATTGCTTGGTATTTAAAAAAATATCCTGCTCATAAATTATTGGAAACAGTCTCTTGTTATTCCAAAGAAGATACAATTTATTGTGGTAGATGCCCTTCTTGTTTCAGGAAATGGTGTGCTTTACGAGCAAATAACATCATGTTTAATTTTCATAATGAACCTTTAATGAAAGAATATTATCAAAAAGCATTAGAAGGTCATTATATTCCGGAACGAAATGCATTGATTATCAAACTTGTAGGGGATTATTTATTATGACAACCTATTTTACTGGCATCAAAAAGAGAGGCATAATTCTTTTCATCTTGGTTTTAATCTTATTCATAATTTGTGTTTCTTGGTTATTAAAAGAAAAACCTTGTAATGAGGAGATTAAAAAGAATACTTCCGAAATAGTCGGAATTGTCGATCTTGAACTTGCCCCATATAAAGACAGTGGAAAAGATATGGGGGGAAAGAAATGAAAGATACTTGTGAGTGGAAATATGATGATATAGATAATTACTGGGAATCTAGTTGTGGATTAACTTGGTATTTATCAGAAGGCACATTAAAAGAAAATAAAATGAATTTTTGTCCTAAATGTGGTAAAAAAATAAAAGAGATAATCAATTTAAAAGGAGAATTTTAATCATGGCAAAAGCAACTTTTGTAAAGAAAGCACAGAAAGATTATCCAGAATTTGGAATCAAAAAAGGAGACAGTTATTGGCATTGGGCTTTTGCTTTTGGTCCAAAGTATAAAAGTAAAACTCAACCAACACGCATGGAAAACTGCTTGCATTTGTGGCGGCCGCAAACAGAAAGAATTCCCCTGCCGCCGGAATGGATGGTGTGATGGAAAGGTTAATTACATTGCTTAACACGCCAGTATCAGGCGAGTGGAAGTTGTTTTGGATTGATGTTATTGTTATGGTTATTGTAGTGGCGGTTATTTGGGTTTTGCCGAAAGGAGAATAAAATGACGATCTTCTTTTTTAAGCACATTATATTCCATTGAAGATGGTATATCCAATGCATTTAAAGAATGCACTACATCAGATGATTTAGAAAGTTCTATGGAACAGCTTATAAGCGATATTGAAGAATTGAAAGATGAAACTCAAAACAGTTTAGATAATATGCCTTCTCAATTGCAAGATGCAGATAGTGGACAGTTGCTTCAAGAAAGAATTGATGCTTTAGAAAGTTGGGTAAGTGATCTTCAGAGCATTGATCTTTCCATTGAAGATGATTTAACCGATGAAGAAAAAACAAATCGTGTTCAAGAAATCATCGAAGAAATTGAGGGGTACGGTACTGGACTATGAAAATTGGAGTAGACATTGACGGAACCCTGACTACTTCAAGCAAAGGATGGGATTATGAAAAACGAATCCCTAATCTTGAAATGATTGCTTGGGTAAATAAACATTTTGAGAAAGGAGATTTCATTGAATTGTTTACTTCACGATTGCCATGTGATCGTGCAGTTACAAAAAAGTGGTTAAAGAAACATGGAATCAAATATAATAATCTTATTTTAGGGAAACCAAAATATGATCTTTATGTAGGGGATGAAGTAAAAAGACCTGAGGAGGTATTATTATGCAAATAAAAGAATGTAAAACAAATTGTTTATTTTATGAAATGGGTGAATATTGTGCATCTCCTATAGCAGATAGAGATGATGTTATTGGAACAGAAATGTTCTGTAGCCAATACATCCCAATTAATGAATTTAAAAAAGAAATACCGCATATTAAATATATCATTGCATTGGATGAATCGGACAAAGGACAGTTACTGGAAAAAATTCCTGAATTAAAAGGAAAAGTAATTACCTTAAAAGAAAAAAAGAAATTAAAAATTCGTTTAAAAGATAAGGGAGTTTTCCCTATGTATGAAGGAAATGAATTTTATGGTTTATAAAGGAAAAATTTAAAATGACAACTAAACTTTTTCTTGATTCAGGAGCATACTCCGCATATCAGAATAAAACAATTGTTGATATTTATGAATACATGGATTTCATCAAGAAGCATGAAAAAGAAATAACTACTTATGCAAATCTTGATTCTATAGGTTCCGCAGAAGAAACTTGGAAGAATCAGAGAATAATGGAACAACACGGATTCAATCCCATTCCTGTTTATCATTTAGATGAGGATAATAAATATCTTGATATGTGTTTGAAGTATGATTACTTTGCTGTCGGGGGATTAGCTTCTGCAAAAGGTAAATCATTAAAACCTTTTCTAAAAAAGGTATTCGTGAAAGTATGTCCTGAAAGTAATAATTATTATCCCATCTGTAAAGTTCATGGTTTTGGAATAGCTACTCCTGAAATCATTACTTTTTTTCCCTGGTACAGTATTGATACTACTTCTTGGGTTCAATACGGACGATACGGAATTATACTTGTTCCCAGAGTAGAGTTTGGAAATATAACATACAAAAAACCACCTATGTCAGTAGCAATTTCTTCAAAATCAAAAGCTATTGGTGACATAAAACATTTTAGACATTGCCGTGAAAAAGATGAAGTAATGGAATATTGTAGGATTAAAAATTTTCCTATTGGCAAAACTTTGACAAAGAAAGTTAATCCTGGTTATGAATTAAAAGAAAATGAATCTTGGATTGATAGAAAAACAAAAGATAAAGTACAAGTGATTATTGAAAGAGGATTGTGTTGTGATGGGGAAATGCGGGATGCTTTGAATTTACAGTATTTTTTGGATCTTGAAAAACATATTCCTAAATATCCTTGGCAATATAAACATATTCCTAGAGTTGACTGAAAATTTTCAAACAAGTTCTGCTATAATTAAAATAGAAAATAAAAATAAAGGAGAAACCAAAATGCATGTACAAGAAAACTTTGTTATGGTATTTGCAAGAATTGAAAATAAGTGGAGAAATTTATGAGAAAAGAATTTCAGATATTAGGAGTAAATACGGGGAGGGTTAATTTAAAGGAAAGTAATATGAGACATGATGACTCGGATCAAAATGCAGAATATGCCAGATTGAAAAATCTGGAATCGTATGAAATCGAACGGAAAGAAAAAGAAGCCAAACAAAAAGAAAAAGAATCGGAAGATAACGATTAGGAGAAACAATGATTCTATACTTATCCGGTAATTTCCCTCAATTATCAAAGATTGAGAAAGAACAAAAGATGGCTGAAAACAATCAAAGAAAAGGAGCAGGATACCATCGTCTTATGACTTTCTATTATAAAAAAGATTGTCATACGATTCTGCAAGTGGCTAAAAATATCAAACCAAAAATAACTTTACATAGGAGAATCAAAGATGAGGATTGATACCAGAGAATTGAGAAATATTTTGTCATTGTTAAGACCAGCTCTTAACAAAAGAGAGCTTGCCCAACAAACAAGTCATTTTATTTTCTTCAAGGATAAAATTGCTGTTTTCGATACAAAAATCTGCATAACACATCCGTTTGAAAGTGATTATGTATTTTCAATCAAAGGAGAAGAATTTCATCGTTTGATAAATGGAATTTCAGAAGATGAATTAACTTTAACTATCGATGATAAAAAAACAAAAGCAGAGATACGAACGGATTCAACTTCCTCAACAATGAAATTGCTTGATGAAGATCAGGATAAGTATTCTGAAAAAATAAAAAGTCTTGAAAAGAAAATGGGGAAATGGAAAAAACTTCCCAAAGATTTTATTGAAGCTCTTTCATTATGCAGTTTCACCACATCAACTGATTTAACAGAAGGAGTAAGGACTTGTATTTGTTTCAAAGATGATTATGCTTATTCTTGTGATGGTCATAGAGTAAGCAGATATAAATTATCAGAACCTGCGGAAGATGATATAAATGTACCAATCAGGGCCGCCATTGAACTCATAAAATTTCCTGTTACTGAATACTGTTTTAGCGGAGAATGGCTTTGTTTCAGAACAGAGGAAGATGTGACTTTTTCTTGTTTAGCAATTAATGGAGATTTTCCTTTTGAGAAGATTTCAAAGCCCTTCAAAGAATTAGAAGAATTATCCACAATTGAACTGCCTGAAGAATTGAAACAAACAATCGATGAAACATTAATGCTTGCTTCAGAAGATACGGCATTCGCTGGTAAAATAATCACCCTTCATCTTGAAAACAATGAGATACTAGTGACAGCATCTAATGATCTGGGAAACGTCAGCAAACGAGTTTCTTTTGATTATGAAGAAACACCAATTGATATTAAAATCAATTCTAGTTTCTTATACCAAATTTTAAACAAATCAACGGAAATGTATATCGGAGAAATGATATTTTTTGTAACTCCTAATTTTCAACACTTCATGGTTAAACGAATAGGATAAATAATGATTCCATCATTTTTTGATGATGATGATTTTATCACCACATCAACAAGCCATCTTTGTGCTGAATGCAAAAAAGATGTTCGTAGTCGATATAAAAAATTACCCGCAATAGGGGATGGTAAAGTAAGTACATTAATTGTAACGGATACTTTTTTAGACTTACCTGAATCGTCTAGTGGTAAACATATCGGAGACGGAGAAAAATGGTTTGAAAAGCAACTGAAGAAACGCAGACTTGATTTGTTTTCTGATTTTTGGATTATCGGGACAACTCTTTGCAGATCAATTCATGATTACACCAAGCAAGATATAACATATTGTTTTCCAAACATTCTAAATTTTATCAGAGAGCATAAACCTAAGTTTGTTGTTCTATTAGGAGAAAAAGCAATCGAATCATGGTTTCAATCTCGCTTTTCAAATCTGTCAAGAGAAAGATGGAATAATGTATGCATACCTGATTTTGAAAGAAAAGTATGGGTTATTCCTCTTTATCATCCTTCTTATGTTGTAAAAAACGAAAATAATTCCTTAATATCTTCTCAATATGAAAGAGGATTGGATTTTTTAAAAGAATGCATTATTTCAAAACCTGATCTGAATACATTGAAAAGACCTAATTTCGATGATGTTATCGTAATGAAAGATTATGATCAGGTTTGTGAGGAACTTTCTTATGTAATTGAAAAACCACCTAAATGTCTTTGCTTTGATTATGAAACAACTGGATTAAAACCTTATAGACAAGGACATAGAATTGCTTCCATTTCTTATTGCTCCAGTTATTTTAAAGCATTTTCATTTCCTTATCAATATCCTTATTGGAAACCTTTTCAGCAAAAAAAGATCAAAGAAAAATGGAATCAAATTCTGCAAAATGATTCTTTGAAAATAGCTCATAACATAAAATTTGAAGATGTTTGGTCAAGAATCATTTTACAGACAATGCCGAATAATTGGCATTGGTGTACTATGGTCGGTGCCCATTCAATTGATAATCGTGCTAAATATTCAGGATTAAAATTTCAATCATTCTTGCATTGGGGATTGCCTAATTATGACAAAGAAATAAAACCGTATTTAGAATCATTCGATGATACTGGATTCAATCGGGTAATGAAAGCTCCTCTAAACAAACTTCTTTTATATGGTGGAATCGATTCTCTTATTACATTCTGGCTTTTCTTCCTTCAGAAAAAAGAAATGAATGATCACATCATGCAAGGATTTGATCTTTTTGTTGAGGGGACTTTAGCTCTAGCAGATGTTCAAATTCATGGTATAAACGCGGATACCGAATATTATCATAGAACACATACAGAATTGACAGAACGAATAAAAAAGACGGAGAAAGAGCTTTTACACTATGATGAATGTAAACAATTTGAAAAAGTTTATGGAAGATTGCCTAATTTAGGATCATCCAAAGATTTAGAAATGATGTTCTTTAAGGTTCTTCAATTAGAACCAATAAAACTGACAAGTAGTGGCAAAACATATGCTGTTGATGCCGATGTAATGAGTAAATTAAACACTCCTCTTGCAAAAGCTATTACCGATCTATCACGAATTAAAAAAGTTGATGGCACTTACGTTGCTCAATTTATCAGAGAGATTGATGATGATAATCGTATTCATCCTTTTTATGATCTGACAACTGTTAAAACATATCGAGGAAGTTCTAGTGGTCCTAACTTTCAAAATATTCCAGTAAGAAATGAAGAGGCAAAAAAATATTCACGATCAGGAATTATACCCTCACCAGGATTTAAAATTCTTGACTTTGATTATGGAGCCATTGAAGTAAGAATGGGAGCTTGCTATACAAAAGATCCTGTATTGATTTCATATATCATGGATCCATCAACCGATATGCATCGTGATACTGCAATTGATATTTTCTCATTGAAAAAAGCTCCCGCATCTTTTTGGAAAGACAAGAAAACAGGAAATAAATTAAGATTCTTCACAAAGAATGGATTTGTATTTCCCGAATGGTACGGATCATACTATAAAAATTGTGCTAAAAATATTTGGAGAGAATGTTCTGAAATATTGACTCATGAAGGAATTACTGTCAGAGAACATTTTAAACGAATTGGTAAAGTGTCAGATAAAACGGTGCTTGATTATTTTATTGATCATGTTAAAAAAGTAGAAGATGCTTATTGGAAAAAATTCAAAGTATTCAAACAATGGCAAGATGCTCAATATAAATTTTATGAAGAAACTGGTTTAGTAAAACTATTATCTGGTTTTGAATGTAAAGGATATTTAGGTAGAAATGAAATCGTTAATTATGCTTTTCAAGGTACGGCATTTCATTGTCTGCTTTGGAGTTTAATTCAAATAAATGGAGAATTTAAAGCAAGGGGGATGCTGTCAAAAATCATTGGACAAATTCATGATTGTTGTGTAATTGATACACATCCTAAAGAAGAAAAACTAGTCAGAAAAATAGCCACAGAAATAGCAACACAACGAATTAAAGAACATTGGAAATGGATCATTGTTCCATTAATTATTGAATGGGAAAATACAGAAATAGATCAATGTTGGTATTCTAAAATCGAAACGAGAGAAGAGGAGTAAATTATGGAATTAAATCTAAAACACCGTCCTAAAAAGATTAAAGACATTTTCGGTAATGATTCTGTAAAAGAAAGCATTAACAGTATTTTAAGCAGAGACCAAGAAAATATTCCTCATGCTTTCTTATTTCACGGTCCTACTGGTACAGGGAAAACAACAATGGCAAGAATACTTGCTAATGAGCTAGGATGCCCTGCTGATGAAATTATAGAATATAATACGGCTTCTATGAGAGGAATTGATACCATAAGAAACATTATAGAAGATTGTGTTTATGCACCTCTTGAGGGCTATTCAAAAGTATATATTCTTGATGAAGTTCACCGACAAACCAAAGATGCTCAAAATGCTTTATTGAAATTAGCAGAAGAACCACCTAAACAAGTTTACATTATCTTATGCACCACGGATCCTGAAAAATTAATACCTGCTCTTTTAGGAAGATGCACCACATATCAAATGAAACCTTTAAGACCCACAGAAATGACAAAATTGATTGATCATATTTTAGATGTAGAAGGTTTTGCTCCTACTGAATATCCATCAAGAATAAAAAAAGAAATTATCAGATTATCAGAATGCTTACCACGAAATGCATTAAAGCTTTTAGATGCTATTATTGATATGCAAGACGAGGATGCCATCATAGATGCTCTTTCTGCCGTATCTTTAGATACTGTAGAAGCAAAAGAACTATTCAATGCTCTTTTAAAAGGAGAATCATGGGATAATGTTCGTAAGATGGTGAAAACATTACTAGAAGCAAACGAACCTGAACAAATAAGGTTAGGTCTTTTAGGGTATATGAGAAATGTTTTGCTTAACTCAAAATCAAATGACAGAGCTTCCTATATCATTGATACTTTTAGCGAAAATACTTATAATGCAGGAGCATCTTTACTGGTAAACATGTTTTATTCGGTTTGCAAAAAATAACCGTAAAAAATGAAGAAAGAATTGCTATAATTAAAATAAGAAAGGAGCTTGCTATGTCATTAAAAGAGGATATGAAATTAGATGTACAAAATCTTGACAGGGCCGCTTTAGATCAACCTACTATCTATGCTGAATGGGGAGAAGCGTGGGCTAAAGCTGTTTTAGAACGAGATAAAATGATTGAAAAAATCACGGCAACAAAAGCAGAATTATTAAAATCTGTAAGAGAAGATCCTGGAAAATACGGATGGAAAGAAGATAAAAAACCAGGAGAGAATTGGTTTGCTTCCATTGTTGAATTTCATCCAAGCATCATGAAACTGAAGGAAAAACTTCCTGATTTGGAATACGAAGTAAATATGATGAGAGTGGCTAAAGATGATTGTGAACATCGATTGAAGGCATTGGGCATTCTCACCGAATTGTATAAAGGAAATTACTTTGCGGCTTCTTCAAAAGGAACTCCTTCTTATAGAAAAGCGGAAGATAATTTACAAGACAAGCAACGAGAAAAATTAAATAATAATCCAAGACTTAAAAAATTAACAAAAAAGGAATAATACAATGGATGTAGAAATACTAAATACTTTAACCAAAGCATTAATAGTTTTGGTTATTATTTTTGTGATAACCCCATTGTATTTATATACTTTAGCAAGATTGATTGCCTTGGCTATTATGAGATCAATTGACCAAATAAAAAAAGAATGGAGGAAAGAAAGTTTATGAAAGCTAAAGATCGTAGAGAATTGTACAAAAAGGAAATGGGGCAACGGCATAAAGAAAATTATGCTAATGTGGATGACAATGGACGATTTCGTGATTTTTTTGAGCCTACTAAAAAGTCGAGTGTTTCTTTTTGGAAATGCAAAGAAGATGATCATGAAATTTACATTGTTCCTTACATTGTCGGGGAACAGCATCCTAAACTGAAAGAAGGCAAAGTTGATTTTCTTTTAGATGTATTTGTTCACACAAAAGTCGGAATCAATGAGGATAGCTTTGTATGTCTTAACAGAACGTATCGGGAAAAATGTCCTATTTGTGAACATCAAGCCGCTTTGAAAGAAAGTGGAGAAGCTGATGATGATGAAATCAAAGCATTGAATCCTACACGCCGAAACATCTTTAATATTGTTTGTCTTGATTCTTCAAAAGATCAGGAGAAAGGTGTTCAAGTTTGGAATGTTTCTCAATGGCTGTTCACAAAACCTCTTGAAGAACTCGCACATAAGAAAAGAGGCGGTGGTGAAATTGCTTATGCTGATCTTGAAGAAGGAAAAGTTATTTCTTTCAGAAAGAAAGGTTCGGGCATGACAAATACAGAATACACAGCATTTGAATTTAAAGATCGTGACGAAATTCCCGATGAAGTTTTAGATGCCGCTGTATGTCTTGATGAATTAATTCACAAACCGACTTATGAAGAAGTTTCAGAAGCCTTCTTTCAGTTGAAAAAAGAATCAGCACCTGATGAGCCTGATGAGCCTGATGAGCCAGAAGAACCAGAAGAAAAACCTAAACCCAAAGCAGTACCAAAACCTCTTGCAAAGAAAGCTCTTGTGAAAAAAGCACCAGAGCCCGAAGAGCCTGAAGAATCAGATGTTCCCGATTCTTCTGATTTAGAATGTCCTGGTGGAGCTGATTTCGGCAAAGATTATAACGAGTATGAAGAATGCCGTACTTGTGAAGTCCGAGAAGAATGTGCCGAAGAAAAAGAAAAACTGCAAAAATCTGCTCCTGCTCCTGTTAAAAAACCCTTAACAAGAAGGAGCAGTTAATTCAATGCAAAAGATCATTAAGAAAAAATCACAGGAAGTCAAAGAAGCGGTGGATGCCCCTGTAAATGATGATCTTGCTTTTGTAACAAGGAAAGTTAGTGTGGAGAAAGTGCTGTCAACTGGCTCCACACTACTTGACCTTGCTATATCAGGAAAGAGAATACGAGGGGGAGGTATTCCAGGAGGTATTGTTGTTGAAATATATGGACCTTCTGGTTCAGGAAAGTCAGCAGTTCTTTCGGAGATTGTTGCTTCATGTCAGAGTAAAGGTGGGGATGCTGATATTAAAGATCCTGAAGCTCGTTTAGATCGTGAATATGTAAAAATTTATGGAGTGCATATTCAAGATTGTTCTTATTCTCAACCTGATACCGTAGAAGAAATCTTTTCAGCTATTCCCACTTGGAAACCTAATCCTACTGTAAAAGGAGCAATCAATGTTTTAGCAAATGATTCTTTAGCCGCTCTTTCTTCTGAATTAGAAATGGGACCTAAAGGAGATAAAATGGGTCAAAGGAGAGCTAAATTATTTTCTGAAGGATTTAGAAAAACTTGCAGGATCATTGCTCAAAACAATTGGTTGATGATTTGTACAAATCAGGTGAGACAGGGAGATTACGGAGAAACAACTCCTGGTGGACTTGCTCTTGCTTTTTATGCCTCTTTGAGAATACGAATAAAGCAAGATGATACCATCATCAAAGAAATAGAACTGTCTAAAGAATCTGAAGGAAAGAAGGAAAAGAAAACCAATAAGATGAAAAAGATTATTGGTATCGAAAGCACTTGTTTCATCAAAAAATCATCTATCGATGATCCATATCGTGAAGTGCCTATTTACATTGTATTTGGTTATGGTATTGATGATATTCGTGGTAACCTTCAGTATATAAAAGACATGACAAACAGCACAGTTTATTCTTGTCCTGATGGTAAAACGTATCAGTCCATAAATGCCGCTATAGGGCACATTGAAAAATGTGACTTGACAGATCAATTAAAAGAACAGACAATTGATTTATGGGAATCTATTGAAGCAAAATTTAATTTAAACAGACCGATGAAAAGGAGATAATATGAACGAGATTTTGATGGTTTTCGTTGCTAACGTAGGATTGATGATAGGGAAACCCGTATTAGATAATTCTGCACTGGTAGTATTGGTAGATCCGAGAATCTTAATAGTAAATCAAAAAGAAAATAAATATAAATTAATTCCCCTTATCGGAAATCCTGAAGAATTTATTATTGGTAATTCTTCTTATTCTTATTATACGGTAAAAGACCAAAAGATTATCAATAAGTATATTGAAAGTACATCAAATATAACTGTTGCCACAACGGTTCCTTCAGACCCTGCTTTAGTCAAATAAGGAGAATTTAATGATTCTGTTAGTGGATTCTAATTCCATTTGTCATCAAGCAAAACATTCGATGGGGAATCTTACTTGGGAAGAAAAAGAAGTTGGTATTATTTTCGGATTTCTACGCCAACTTCTTTCTCTTGCTAAAACATTTGAAACAAATAAATTTGTTTTTGTTTGGGATTCCCGAATATCATTAAGAACAAAAATGTTTCCTGATTATAAGAAATCCAGAAAACGAGAAAAAACACCAGAAGAAAAAAGATTTGATGATGTTTCGTATGCTCAATTTGACATTATCAGAACAGAAGTTCTTCCTGAAATTGGTTTTATAAATAATTTCATGAAAGACGGTTTTGAAGCCGATGATCTGATTGCTCAAATAACAAAGACATATCATGATCAAAAAATAGTCATTATTTCTACGGACGAAGATTTGTACCAGCTTTTATCTGAAAATGTGAGCATGTATTCAATTAAAAAGAAACAACTCTACACAGAGCATAATTTGTGGAAAGATCATCGAATTATTCCTAAAGAATGGGGAGAAGTGAAAGCAATTGCCGGATGCACTACAGATTGCATTCCTGGAATAGAGCATGTTGGAGAAGTAACTGCTTGTAAATATATCACAAAAAAATTACCTGTTTCTCAAAAAACATATAAAGCAATAAAAGATGGCAAATCAATTATTGAGAGAAACAGGAAACTAGTTGTTTTACCTTTAGAAGGAACTCCGTCTATAAATCTTGAATCCAAAGAAAAATTAAACTTAAAAGGATTTATTACCATATCCCAAAGATATGGTTTTAGTTCTTTTACAAGCAAAGAAAATCTTGCTAAATGGAAAGAATATATTTTTAAAGGAATTATATAATGGGAGCTAAAGCAAAAGGAGGAAATTTTGAAAGAACTGTAGCCACTTCTTTAAGTTTATGGTGGTCTAAAGGAGATCGTGATGATATTTTTTGGAGAACTCACGGTTCTGGCGGACGTTCTACAATGAGAGGAAAACAAAATAAAAGAACTGAAGGACAATATGGGGACATTTCTGCTACAGATATTTCAGGAAAGCTTCTGATTAAAAATTGGTGCATCGAATGCAAAACAGGATATTCTTCTTCCAGAAAAAATGAAGTTCTAACAAAAGATGGACAAAAGAAATCCGTAAAACAAATTACTAATTGGTGTGTTTTAGATGCAATTGACAGCAAACAAAATGTTTCTGTTATTGAAGCATTATGGAAACAAACTTATGATCAGGCTATAGAAGCAGGCAATCAGCCTATTCTAATTTTTCAAAGACCACGAATGTCTCCGTGCATTGTTTTCAATCTTCGATATTTTAATTTTTTATCCAAAACTTTTGATATACCTGATAAGCATTGGATTGTGTTAAGAGGACATAGTTCCATTGTCATTATGTCCTTAAATGATTTTTTTAATTGGATTCCGGACATAAGAAAAGCATTTAAATAAAGGAGTAATTTTTATGGAAACGAAAAAGATCACAAATGCCCATGATCGTTTCTTATTTTGGCTTGAGGGGTGTAAAGGAAATGCTCATTCTGTTCGATTTAGTTGGGAAAGAGGGAAATCTTATACTGGAGAAATAGGTGTTAATTTGCGAAATAAGAAAAGGGAATTTGAACGATTGAATAATGCCTTTAAAGGAGAAAAACCATGTTAGTAATACCTTACGGTAAAGCAAAGTATTGTCCAGAATGTGATGCCATTTACAGCAATAGTATTTCTGATTGTCCCATTTGTTGCAATAAAAATGGAGTATCTTTAAATTCTATTCGTAATGAAATAATAAAAAAATTAGGCAATTTGGAAGAAAGACGTGGAGAAATTCGTTCAAGTAATTATAATCAAGTTCTTTTGTTTTAAAAATGGAGAAGCATAGGTCGATAGCTGAAGATAGGAAAGTCGTTTCATCATGTAGTATGATTCCCGGTATGTATGATTATACTTCTCTTTTTAAGGAGCTAAAATGAAATACAGAGTAGAAATATTTCAAGATAATAATTGGGTGAAATGGAGTACCCATAAGAATGAAGAAAATGCTTTATTCAATGCAGAAGTAATTCATAAAAGTAGGAAATGTGATACAAGGGTTATATTTGATGGAAAAATAATCAAATCATTTTATGCCAGCAAACTTATTATTTAGAAGGAAATAAAATGATCAAGTCAACCATTCTTGAAAATTTTCAAAGCCATACTTTTTCGGAATTAGAATTTCATGAAGGAGTCAACGTAATCACCGGTCCTTCTGATTGTGGAAAATCTGCAATAATCAGAGCATTTTATTGGGTATTCAATAACAGACCTTCTGGGGAAAGTTTCAAAAATTGGAAATCTAAAAAATCAGATCAAACAGCCGTTGAAATAACAACCGATGAAAACAAAATAACTATTACCAGAAATAATGGTAAAACAGCATATATCATAAATGAAGGAAAACCACTAGAAGCAATGAAAATGGATGTTCCTTCTGAAGTGACAAAAGCAATTGATATAGCCGAGTATAATCTTCAAACACAATTTGATCCTTACTTCTTGCTTCAATCAACTTCCGGAGAAATTGCTAGAAAATTAAACGAATATGCAAATATTGAAATCATCGATATTCTTTTCCAAAATATTGATGCTGAAGTAAGAAAAACAAATGAATTAATTTCCCATTATAAATCAAACAAAAATCAGATTGAAAGTTCTTTGGAAGAATACAAAAATCTTGATGATATTAAAATCATCATAGATTCTATGTCAGAAAACTACGAAAAATCGACGGTAATTGCTCATTCCCGCAATCTTTTACAAAAAAACGTAGAATCTCTTGAATCTATTGAATCAGAACGGTCTGAACTAAAATCCATTATAGAAGTAGAACAAAGAATTAATCCATTAATTAATTCCATTGATGAAATAAAAAACATTGAAAAGAAAAGAAAAATCTTATCTTCAACAATCCAATCATTGGAAAATATAGAATCAGAAATTAATTCTGGTAAAGATATTATTGATTTAGAAAAACGAGTAGAATCTATTTGGAAAATGATAAAAGATTGCAATAATATTTACAATACAATGGATGAATTATCTAAAACAGTTTCTTCTTTAAATAATATTGAAAATCATTTTGATGTGGAAAAATTAAAAAAAGAAAAAGCAGTTAATGAATACCTTAACTATTTATCTAAAGAAAAGAAATGCCCAACTTGTTCATCCACATTAAATAAAAACATATTGAACAATATAAAGGAGAATTTATGACAGACACTGGATATGAAGATATTGAAATTCCTTTTGGAATGCATAAAGGAAAATTGCTTGCAGATATTCCTAATAGTTATCTTGCTTGGCTCCTTGATCAAGAATTTGTCGAAGTCAGGCATCATAAACTTTATACAATGGCAAAATTAGAACAGCAATATAGAATAGCCAATAACATTTACATTGAGGATTAATCATGAAATTACTTTTGACAGGGGATTGGCACTACACAAACAAAACGCCAGCATCAAGAATTGATGATTACCAACAAACTCTTGAAGATAAAATAAAATATATCTTCAAAATAGCTTTGGAGAAAAAAGTTGACAGAATCATCCAACCTGGAGATTTTACAGATACCCCTTTTCTTGACTATAACAATTATATCCGATTGTTCAATTTAATATCAGATGGTGATATTCCTATTTATACTATATTTGGTCAGCATGATCTAAAATACAGAAACAAAGGAAATACTCCTCTTGATGCTTTGCATCATTCACTTGGTGGTTTTTATGTCGATTTTGGATTTGCTTCATTTGATATATGTAACATGTACGGTGTTTCTTATGGAGAAGAAATTCCAAAAATAAAACACCCAAACAAATTTAACATCCTTGTCATACATAAAATGCTTCTTCATAAAAAAGAAGAAGAATGGCAAGAAGATTATGATCTAGGAATAGATTTTCTGAATAAACATAAATTTAATTTGATTGTCAGTGGAGACAATCATCAATCATTTTTTGTGGAAAAAGATAAACGATTTTTAATTAATTGTGGAAGTTTAATGAGATCCACGATTGAACAAATCGATCATCATCCTTGTTTTTATATTTTTGATACAAAAACAGGAGAATATTGGCAACACATGATTCCTATAAAACCTTGGAAAGAATGTTTTGATTTGGAAAAGAAAGTCAAAGAGGAAGAAGCCGATGAAAAAATGAAAGCTTTTGTTTCTGGATTAAAAACACACAAATCTTTAGGATTGAATTTTGTGGACAATTTAATGACATACATGCAAAAAAACAATGTGAGTATGGAAATACAATTAATCATAAAAAATAATATGGGAGTAAAAGAATGAAAGACATTCAATCAGAATTATCCAGATTAAAAGAAATAATTGACAATGCTAAAAACAATATGGCTACTCTTTCTGGTCGAAAAATGGAATTGCTGAAACAACTGAAAAAAGATTTTAAAGTTTCTTCTGTAGAAGAAGGAAAAAAAGAAATACAAAAATTAGATAAACAATTGAATGAAGTAAACCAAACAATAGAAAAAGAATATAATAAATTAAAGGAAGAATATGATTGGTAAAACTGACATTCAAAATCTTCAAAGTAAATTAGAACAATCTATTGGCAAAAGGGAAATGCTTCAATCACAGTTAAAAAATGTCAAGGATTCGTTGGCATCCGCAGAATCCCACAATCAAAACTGCAAGCTTGCTAGAATCATCGTACAAACAGTGGCAGAAGAAACACAAAAGAAAATTGAATATCAAATCAGCAATGTGGTATCCCTTGCTCTTGTATCTGTTTTCCCTGATCCTTATGAATGTAAATTACAATTTGTCAAAAGACGAAATAAAATGGAAGCAGATATTTTGTTTCTTAAAAATGGAAATGAAGGTAAACCAATTGAAATAGCAGGTGGTGGTACTTTAGATGTAGCCTCATTCGCATTAAAGACAGCCATATGGGCAATCAAACCAACAAACAATGTCATGATTCTTGACGAACCTTTTCATTTTCTATCCAGAGATTTGCAAAGTAAATGTTCTCAAATGATCAAAATGATACAAAAGGAAACTAATATTCAATTCATCATTGTCAGTCATATACCCGAAATAACAGAATCTGCCGATAGAATTTTTAATGTAGAAAACATAAATGGAATTTCTAAAGTAAAACAAATTTAGAGAAAGGAGGAAATCAGAATGGCCAATAACACAAAGATTGACATTAACAAATTCAAGGATGTTACATTCGGAGAAGTATTCAAAAAGAAGTACCCGAAATTGATCGTGCCTATGATGGGATTAACTGGTCCTATTTGGGATTTGATCAAAGAAAAAGATGCTAAAATTTCAGGAACCAAAAAGTAAGTATCGTGATGTATCATAATAAACAAAGACGGATCATTTCAACGATCCGTCTTTTTTATTTAGCTTCCCAACATTTAATCGTTTCTTCTAACTTCAACGAATAATCAATGATGGTCAAATTCATCTGAAGCAGTTCTTGAATGGTCCAAATATCTTTTTGCTCAATTACAGGACGAACTGGAGCAGTGCAATATTTTTCCATTGGTGGAACAATTACTGCCGGTTTAGTTGTCCCGCAACCTGCCACCAGTATTAAAATACTCAACAATATTATTGACAGTTTTGGCATCTCCATTCTCCAATTTGCAAGTTGATTTTATATATTTTATTTTCACACTTTCTTTAGCCGTTTGATTGGTAATAGCTTGATGACTTTCTGCTAATTTTTGCCATTTCACAACTTGATTGGCATATTGATCAATCAAATCAGCGTAAGCTTTTTGACTTACTTTGTATCTTTCGATTTCTGCGGTTTGCTCGGCGAGCTTTCCTGTTTTGATGGCTAAAGAACCTCGTTGATACAAGACGATTGTTCCAAAAGTCAGTACAATCAAAACTAGTGCTACAATTAACAGATTTTTTGGATTCTTCAAAAACGTAAGGATTACAGTCATCATACATTCTTTACCCTCGCAAGTTGATCACGTTTACCTTTAAATTTCAATACAACGAACTTTTGACCACATCCCCGACATTCATAGCATTCATTCGATAACAATTTTTCAGGCAACAGATATATCAGATCATTCCCACATTTATCACAGATATAATGCGGACTTCTCCGATCGCCTACTCTACGATCTTTTTGCCTGCGTTCAATTTGTTCTCGTTCTTCACTCATTGTTTGCCTTCTTGAACTTTTTTATAACTCCAAATGCCCATGCTCATTGTGAAGAACCCTGTTATCAGAAGGGCCAATTTTTCCAGATTTGCCGCCACTGACGGTACGAATGCTCCTACGATGATTAGCCCTAAAATAGCTATGGTAATCATCAGGTTTACAAAACTTCCCCGAACCGATTTTTCCTCTACGTTCCAAAATAAGTTTTTCATTTCTTTTATCTCCTTTTCCAAGCATTTGAGCAAAACCCAAAGCAAACACCCCTGCAAAAAAACCGATAAACAATCCGATAAAAAATCCGTAATACTGTTTCATCATTCCCTCTTTTTAAATTGGGCAGGGACTCTATCGCTTTAAAGATCCGTCCAGCAGGTCTGCCAACCTTTTAAACAGAGCCCTCCAGTTTAGTTACCCCCGCCCTTTTTCAAAATGCATCCAATCATAATTTTTCAATCGGCCAAGATTCAGCCATCCATAATTTTCAAAAATGTCAATCATTCTTTCATATTCTTTTTTTGCAAATCGTGCGGAATTTCCTTGTTGATGCAACTGATTGTGTTCTGGATCAAGATCAATAGCAGTTCCCCAAGCATGTCGTGACCACGTTGAACCACCTCTCATTGGACGATAATTGAAACACCCGCCAAAAAGATTGATGCCCAACAACTGTATTTTTTCTAATCCATAAGCAGCAAGGATATGATTAAAGATGGCCTCCACATTTGCTACTTCCAATTTATGACAGCGGATCCTTGAAACGGTCTGACTGTGATCCCATGCAATGATCAGTGGAAAGGGAATATTTGCAGATGCAAGGTAAGTTCCAGACTGATTTGGTTTACCATATATCTCAATCATTTCAGCATTAGAATATTGTTTCATTTTATCACCTCATTTTCGTTTTAAAATGATTTGATAATCTTGGTACAAAATTTCATAATTACCAGTTTCTAATGCGTAAGGAATAACTTTCTTTGCTTTACCTTCATAATTCGGACCAACAATATCGTCAAACATTATAACCGAATTTGCAATTAAATTCTTCTCGGCTAATTTAAAAGCCTCTAAATGAAAGTTCGCTGAATTGTCCTTGCCATGTCCTTCTTTATCATCATAGTCAAGAGCATCAATGTAAATTCCATGAATAGTCTTATCATAATCTTTTAAAAATTGCAACCCGTCTTGACAAAGCAATTCAATATTTGAAGTCAGCAGATTTTGGGAAGCTAAATTTTCTTTACAGTTTTTAATGCTTTCTTCGGAAATATCAACTGCGGTCAATTGTCCTGCATAATTTTTAACATACCACGCAAAAACAGAAGTTGAATTACCATCACCAGGTAAATCTGGATCTCCGGGTAATCTTCTCACAGTTCCTATTTCTATAAGATTCGGAATTATATCACCATTAAAATTATCATAAATACTTTGCAGATACTTTTTAAAAGTCGTTTGCCGTCGTGAATTTCGTAAAATAGGGGCAGTTGTGAAGTCGAGTATGTTTTTCTCTTTTACAAGCGGTAGCCGCTGATATACCATGTCTGCCGTGATGTTTTTAGTACAAGCAAAGTCTTTATTGTGAAAACAACCCTCATCCCATGATCTATTCGGAATAAAAATGTCATTCAAACATCCGGTGCAATCACCCTCTCCTTCTATTCTAACATTGTCAGATTGAAATTCAACGAACGGTTCTGAGAATCCGGAAATCATAACAACTTGTTTTCCTAATGCCCAAGCAAGCCAAGCTAAACCAGAAGCAAGACCGATAAAGAACTCACATCCTAAAAGATTCCCCATCGTAATATCAATATGATTATTTGTGGCATCAATCACATTTTTCAATTGTGTTTTCTCTTTGCTGATTGCCACTACATTATAACCGTCAGCATTAAGCCTATCAACAAGTTCTTGCCAAGCTCCAGGGTTATTCCAAAATTTACATTTTGCTGTAGAAAATTCTGAAATGCAAACGTATCGTTTTGGACGTTTGATCTTTGCAATATAGACATTGCTGGTATCCACTTTTGGTTTAATCTCTTTGTATTCAAGTCCCAAAATATCACTTGCTATCCGTTGCAAAGGAACAGTTCTCCAATCTCTTGGATGCTTGTTTGCTCTATCATCATGATAAACTCCAATATTGTATTGAGCATAAAGACCTTTAACAATGGATCCTGGTTTCACAAACTCAATTTCTGGATATGCTTTCTTCAGCAAATCATTATGATGAGTACAAACAATTACCTTGCAATCATGTTTCTTTCTAAATTCTTCACAATAAGGAATCCAACATAAACTATCTCCTAAGGATTTAGAATCAAATGCAATGAATACTCTTTTGCCTTTAGCATCAAATTTATGTTGGAAAATTACAGTATTGCCTTTTCTAACAGTAAGTTCCCAATTAACAAAATATTTTCTGTTGGCTTTTGCCCAACCGTCTTTTTTAACAGTTGTAAAAAATTCTTCTTTTCCTGTATCTAAATCAGAAAAGGAAATTCTACATGGTTCATATTCTTTAACTCCATGTGTTCTCAAAAAAGGACCTTGAATAAAATTATAATCAAAGGTTTCTGAAAATTTTTCTTTTGCTTTCTTGGATAATGCTTCTAATTCATGGAAAGCAATTCTTGCCGCTTTTTCCCAAGACCATCTTTCAGCAAAACCCTCAGCCGCTTGTTTAAATTGAACACGCAATTCTTCCCATTTGTAATAAGAATACTTCAATGCTCTATTCAAATCATCGAAATCAGGTTCTGCCCAAGTACCAGGACAATCTTTCATTCCATAAACATTGACAGGTTTATTATGTCCTTTAATTTTAACTTGCAATTCTTCATTGTAATGAAAATCTAATTGGGCTCCGTATTGAGAACAAATGGAAGGAATGCCACTAGCGATGGCTTCCATCAACGGAAGATTCCAACCCTCTGCCCTTGCACAAGAAACAAAGACATGAACTTTAGAACGGAGAAATTCAGCTTGTTCTTCTCTTGGTAAAAATGGCATTGTTATTAAACGAAAATCATCAAATCCATAATGAGCAAGTCGTTCACTTGTGCTATTCATTCCGTCAACGGGAAAAGAATTATCAACTGACAAGTAAAAACGAAGATTAGGATATGCTAATTTAGGAAAAGTATTTATCCATGTTTCAATAACTTCTTTTGTTGCTTTACGATCTTCCCATCTTCCCAGATAATAAAAATTAAATGTATCCGATCTGATTTCAGCAGGATAAAAAATGGAAGATTCAACACCTTCAGGAATGATCTTGACACGATCAGCGGGGTAACCTTGATCAATAGCACAAGTTCTTTGCCATCTTGAAGGAACCCACAATTGATCAAATGTCAAAAGCTGTTTGAAAAAATTATCAGGATACCGTGTTGATTCCCACACATTGAAAGCAATCTTTGTTCCTGCATATTGAGCATAGAAAACAGGATCATTGACAGTTCCTAAAACAATTGTGCATTTGTTGGTGTTTTCGTTTTCGGTAGGTACTAATTTCTTCAGTTCATTCCAAAAGAATTTAGCATGTTGGCCATACCCTGTAATTTCTGCTCCTTTAAAAACAAATTCTACTTTTGCAAACATAGATTGAACTCCTTAACTTATTTTATTGTCATGATAACATATACTTTTTTGAAAAAATTTCAAGTGGTGTTTTCAATCTGCTCTCCTATCTTCATTAACACCCTTAGGTAAATTAATTGGATGAATAATTAATGCGGCTATATCTTCACCACCATCATTAAAATAAGTTAATCGGCAAGACAATGGAAATCTATTCCCATCAGAATTAATATGATACCGGAAAGGAACATAGATATATTTGTTGTCTGCAACACTTTTGGTACTCACAGGATCATCCGATACATCATAAATAGTTTTCAAAATAAACTCATCTCTGGAATACCCATATAAAGAACAAGCTGAGGGATTAACATCCAAAACCCACCCATCTCTTACCCTGACTAAAATCATGGCATCGGTTGTATTGTCCCAAAATTCTTTATACATCCGCAAAGCTTTCTGCATGGTAGCAATACTGGCTAACAATTCGTTTATTTTGTCCCAACCAGATTTGTGAAACATACAATCCATAAATTTACAATATAATTTTTTTATCATTTTATTGCCTCACATGCTATCGGTCTATTTCCTTACTTGCTCTCCTTTGTTGATCCAACCTTATTTCCTGAACCAAAATTTCAACCCTTGCCTGTGATTCTTTCAAATCAGTAACAGATCGGACAGTAAAATCATATTGAGCTTCAAGTCTTGTCAGGCGGTTAGCATTAGAAACATATCCACCAAATAAAGCACCGCAAACAATGACAAGAATGGAAATAACTGCGGCCCATTTAATGGTCAAGGAACTTTCCTCTTTCTTCTGTGACAGCATTGTTGCCAATTCCTGAAATTCTTTTTCCATTTTATTTTTTCCAATCATTTATTTTTACCATTGAATCGCTTATTGCTTTCCAAACCCCATTCACTTTCACCATTGAATTACTTATTGATCTCCAAGTTCATCCGGCAGTCTTCACACTCAAGATCTTTATTTATCGGGCACTGTTTCATTTATTCTGTTTCCACTATTCTGTTTCCACTTGAGGCCCCGTCCCTTTCGGCACACTATTCATCCATCTCAAATCGATGGCCCTCTTATCCTTCATGGTCAATGGTTCAGTTATCGGGATATTAGTGAAGTAATTTTCCATCTCAACGCTGGGATGCGCCGTGTATTTCCCAGACTCCAAGTCCATATGAAGGCATTGAACATCTGTATTCACCAATATTTTGAATCCAGCCTTCCTCAATCGATACTCAAAAAAATTATCCTCTCCAATAAAAGGTAAATCTTCCATGCCGGAGCATACACAAGTGAACGGTATTTCGGGGTCATCTTCTTTTATTTTTTTTAAAATACTTACTGGAATTAAGGCGCAATCAAGCCCACATGTATGAACCTCATAAATCTGTCCAGGGTCAACATTGGCGGGGGCAATCCATTCCCCTGTCTTAACCATGATCATTGGTACGGAAAGTTTTATGTAATAAACACCAACGATCATCGCGTCGGGATTTTGCTCTGCCGTTTCGTGTAATTTAAGGAAACCATTATAGGGGATGACGGTGTCCTCCCCGACAAAAAAGGCATATTTCGCGCCAGTTTCGATCACGGTATCTAAAAGATAATTCCTTGCTACATCAACTTTCTCGCCGCCAATATTGCAAAACCCGTGCGTGAAACCACAAAAATCGACATGCAAACTGTCCGGCCCATCAAGTTTTTGCGCCGGTGTTTCTTCTAAACTTCTCCTCGGTTGCAAAATAACGACATAAGGCTTTATCGACTTTCCCTCTTCTTTTATTTCGTAAAATACCTCTATTATTTTATCTCTATTATACATTGTTATACCTATGAAAGTTTTATTACAAAATTTGCATTATATGGTATGAAATAAACATTACCGTTTTGGTCTACAACCCCTCCAGTAAATGAATTTTGCGCAAATGTGTAAGGGGGGGTTGCATAGGTTGAAACAATACCAGCAGAGGAAATTTTCTGGCAAATAGTTTGTGCTTTAGGGACAAAATGAATATCACCATTAGCCCCACATGCACCACCGCTATAATAATAATTTCCGGCTAGTGCCAGCGAATATGTAGATACCACGCCAGATTCTGAAACCTTTTGCCCGATAGTCGACTGCAAGGGTACAAAATGAATGTCACCGTTTTGAGCCAAAACACCGCCAGCGTAATTATAGCTTCTTGTATAAACTAGGCTATATGTAGAATGCGTACCATCGGAAGCTACTTTCATGCCAACAGGTGAGGAGTGTGGCACAAAGTGAACAAACCCAGTACGGTCCGCAACGGCTCCGCTATAGGCGTTAGCGCATGTGTAAGGAAGGGCATAGGTGCTAAATGTCCCATCAGGATTTATCTTGCACCCGTTATTTGCATTACGTGGCGCAAGATAGATACACCCGTCACCCGCTAAAGCACCGCTATCGTAACCCCAAGACTTGGTAACGGGGAAGGTAAACGAGGAGACAACGCCGCTTGTTTTTACTGCCATGCCACAAACACTAGTATACCGATTTTGGCCGGTAGGTAGGAAATAAATATCTCCGTTAACGCCAACGACCCCGCCAGAAAAATTCATCCCCCCTGACGTTGTCCAAGGCAAGGAATAAGTAGATGCCACGCCTTCTGGTGAGAATTTTTGTCCGATATAAGAAGAAGATGGGACCATATGGATATAACCGTTTGTGGCCAACACACCGCCATTCCAACCATAGTCCTTTGCGTAAGCTAACGGAAATGTTGTCACAACAGGTTCATAGCCCCGATAAGAGATATAGGGGGTATTTCGGGCGGTGCCAAGAGAAACGGGATAGATAGTACGCCTGTACCTGCACCCATCTAGATAAGATGGCTGGATTGGAATTGTATCGAACGCCATAACTTCCCCCTGTTAATCTGTTATCGAATTAACAAAACCGTGAATCGTCAGGACATTTGCCGACGATGCAAACGCTTTTACCGTCACCCCATTCTGTAAAATAAAGCCAGGCACGACGGGAATCATTCCCACCAAAGGTGGGATCGTAATAATAATATTATCATCAGGTGTTACTGCTCCTCCAAATTCAAGGGTCAGCATAATGTTTGATTGACTACTATTAAAAGCCCAAAGCCATATCTCATCGAACGTTCCTGGCGTCTGCCCAGCGACAGCCGTGTGAATGAGCGTTCCTGGCGTTTTGAGCTGTGCGACCTTTATTGCCTTCCCGTCCACGCTCCCGCTTAATTTTCTCTTAAATGCTTGTGCCATTACTTAGTGCCCTCCTAGCTAAATACTTGCATGACAAGGAAATCTGTTCCTCCACCTGCCCCACCTGTTCCGCTTGTTCCAGATGTTCCACTTGTTCCGTCTACTCCTGATGTTCCACTGGTACCATCAGCACCATCGGTGCCCGATGTTCCGCTTGTTCCGTCAGTTCCTGATGTACCATCAGCTCCTGAAGAACCACTGGTTCCTGAAGTACCATCACTTCCTGAAGTCCCTGATGTTCCATCAATTCCTGGGATACCTGGAGAACCCATTAAACCATCAACACCAGACGTACCCGATGATCCAGAAGTCCCTGAAGTACCATCAGTACCATCTGTGCCTGACGTACCGCTTGTTCCATCTGTACCGTCAGTTCCATCTATTCCTGAAGTTCCACTTGTTCCATCAGATCCAGAAGTGCCTGAAGTCCCATCAGTACCATCTGTTCCGGAAGTACCTGATGTTCCACTCGTTCCGTCAGTTCCGTTGGTACCTGATGTGCCACTTGTACCATCATCTCCAGGTATTCCTTGAGGACCTTCTTCTATTTGAGAAAGAACAGTAACCTCAGGTTCACCTTCAGTAATTATTATTTGAATATCTCCTTCAACAATAATTACATTATCTTCTCCTTCAACAAGAACAATGTCACTCATTTCTGGTCACCGCCGGAGTTATAGTTGCTGTACCATATTGTTTCAGAACGGCTTCTCCTGAGGGATTGTACAAGAATAAATCGTAAGCTCCTACGATTTCCTTGTGAGCATTACACAAACCTGCTGTATCGTTATCTCGTAAATAAATACGCCATTTTCCAATATCATCAACATCATATTCATCATCGTATTCATCATTATAAAAATAAATACCCGTATCACCGTCAGGTGTCCACGCTTCTCTTTTATGGGGCACTTCTAAAAGAATATCATCACTTTTTATTTTGGCTCTGATTTGCATGTTTGCGGTATATCCTGTAAGATTAACAGGAATGGCAGGATCTCCAGTTTTCCATTGAAAACTTTTATCAAATGTACCGCCTTCAATAATTGTAATATCCACATTAGCTGCAATACATTTCATTTTAATTCTCCTTAATTTAATTTATTGTATAAAAAAATACCCCAAATTACAATCTATTTTTATCTTATCCAAACTTTTCCAAAAAATGTTCGTTTACAACAATCATTAGGAAAATTTAACCGATTATCAGAACAATTTATTCCTGTTAAATAATGAAATATGATCATCGGCATAGATGGATTTTGTGTAACAGCATCTATTAATTCTTCAAACCATTTTATATTTCCATTAACATTAAACATACAAAAATCTTTTTGTAAAAAATAAGGAACATTTTCTCTACTAAGATTAGGCAAATACAAAAGTTGAATATCAGCATCAATATAAAAAAGATCAGGAAAACGAGTAGCATACCAAAGACGGATTAAATCCGATTTAAAATAATTAGTGGTACAATAAGTCTTCCACCAATCTATATTTTTTTGATCTGCAAGAGCCTTTGCATATTCTTCATCAAAATTCTTCCATCTCACATTTCCTAATTCTTTAGGAATTTTTGGATTTGTACAAAGAATTTCATAATTTTCTTTGCCCACAATATTAACAACTGTTTTAGCACAAGCAATTAACTCTTTAGGGTAATTAAAATCTCTCCACATTTGAACAGTTTTCATAATATTACCTATATATCCAATTCATTTCCTTGAACTGTAATTTCAAAAGATGCATACATATGATAAGGGGGCTGAGTCCATATACTTCCTCCCCTTCTTGCTTCAGTCATAAAAACTCTAACTACTCCATCATAGTTTGCATAATAATTAAATCCACTATACATTTCATAATCTGGTTCTGTTGCTTTAGTAAAAGTTTTAGCTAATATCCAAGAACTTCCTTCAGATAATTTATAATAAGCAGACCAAATATCTCCCACTTTTGTAATACGCAAAAAGACTTTAGTTATATTATCTAAATAAATGGTTGTTACAGAAGCAGGATTAGTTACAAAATTCAAATAATAAATACCATGGTCAATAGTAACACAAGTTTCCACATTCATATCAGATCCTGCAGAAACAAAATGTTTGCAATAAAACATTGCATAAGGAATTTCTCCAGAACCATGTCCTGTACAGGGAACTTCTGGCCGCAGTTCCCCGTTAGAAATATCTATGGACATATTTTCAAATAGTTGTCCGGTATCTCTATATATTCTTTCCCATACCCATTCACCATTTTCTTCATCATAAGAATATGAAATTACAGGATAAACAGACCCCCACATGGACGTATCCACGGCACCACTTAAAAAACTATCCATATAAGAATCTTGATTAAAATAAGCAATTCTAATAAAACTATCAGTTGTTTCAGGAGCAATTGTCATCATAGCACTTGCTTTAGCTAAATTTCTCGGCATCTTATTCAAAATAACATAACTTCCTGACACTTTACCAATTAAAACAATCATTCCTACTCGCAAATCATTCAGATCATATAGATAGGTGCCTGTCGAAATCAGGCCATTTTTCATGGCTAGAGTCACTCTCCCTTTGTTTCTATCTATAGTGAGTATCTTTGCTTGACTTAATGCTTTTTTCATATTACTTACCACTCAACACCGTCCCACCCACCATCTGTTATTGTCCAACCTTTATTAATTAATGTTTGCCTATGATAACTAGCATAATAACCACCATATTGTGCCGAACCAGCATCAAAAACAACACCATATCTAACATTTTGAGAATACCATCCTGCAAGAAGATTCTTATAATTTTCATCAGAAAGATGCCCAGATGTAAACATATACCTCATATCTGTTACATTAGATATATTCCAAGCACCTATATCTTGATCAAAAGCAGAATATGCAAACATATAAAACATATTCGTTACATTAGAAGTATTCCAACTAATTAAAGGTTGATTAAAAGCATAAGCCACACCAAACATTGCACTCATATCTGTTACATTAGAAACATCCCAATTATTTAATGGTTGGTTAAAAGCATGAGCCTCATTAAACATTCCTCTCATATCTGTTACATTAGAAACATCCCAATTATTTAATGGTTGGTTAAAAGCATGAGCCTCATTAAACATTCCTCTCATATCTGTTACATTAGAAACATCCCAATCATTTATATTCGTATTAAAAGCAATACAATTAGCAAATGTATAACGCATATTCGTTACATTAGAAACATCCCATTTATCCATATTAGGCACCGTTACTATTTCATAACAATGTTCAAAACTTTCTAATAAAGAAGTAGCTTCCGACAAATCGGGAATATCTGTGGCAGTTATTTGTAAACCTACACAATATCCGAAATGTCCCCAAGAATTAGCAAAACTGAAACATCCCCAATTTGTTATTCTTGTAAGCGTAAATAAACGATTATCTCCTTCATTAAAGTAAATATCATAAAAATTCCATCCTTTAATGATTCCTTTTATTTTTATGGTGTATTCGCCACCAACAGTATAAATATGTTCTTTATGTGGAGAAGTGTGAGATGTGATATAATTAGAAGAACCATCCCCCCAATAAACATAAAAAGCATATTCTCCTTCTGGAACTAAAGGTAAAATAAATGAAGGGGTTCCTAATAATAAAGTAGTATCAATATTAAATGTAAAATAAGAATTTGTAAAAGCCAAACTCATACCATTACTAGTTTTAGGATTAGCAGAAACTTTATCTAAAATAACTTTAGAACCTTCCAAATCTCCGATAAGAACTGTCATTCCTTCTCTTAAATCATTTATATCATGCAGATATGTACCAACAGAAACTAACCCGTTTTTGGTAAACAAAGTT
>Ga0209507_1000156_pt1 | contig 91356 bp, 86 predicted proteins | sample AD_UKC028_MetaG_FD_184414 | JGI IMG/M metagenome (GOLD analysis project Ga0209507, IMG submission 184414) | Active sludge microbial communities of municipal wastewater-treating anaerobic digesters from USA - AD_UKC028_MetaG (SPAdes) (version 2) | ecosystem: Engineered > Bioreactor > Anaerobic >...
CGGTTTCAGCATAATATTCGCCGCCAAAGGGGGCCCGGGGCTCTATCCCGTCTCTTCCCTGACGAGCGACGAGCTTGTTGATGAGATAGTCATGCTCGACGCCTATCCGGCCAGCGAAAATATAATTGACTTTTAGCCCCATTGAATATAGAATAGGGGCCATGTCAAGATTAAAGATAGGACTACCAAAGGGTAGCCTTCAAGAGGCTACCTTTAAGCTGTTTAAGAAGGCCGGATTTTCGATATCCGGCTCCGAAAGGTCGTATTTCCCGTCCGTGGACGACCCCGAACTTGAGCCCGTGCTGCTGAGGGCCCAGGAGATGTCCCGTTATGTCGAGCAGGGCATACTCGACTGCGGCATAACCGGCAACGACTGGGTGCTCGAGAACGGCTCGGACGTGGTCCGCGTCGAAGAGCTTACCTACGCGAAACAGAGCCTGAACCCGGTGCGCTGGGTCCTTGCCGTGCCCGAAAAATCGAATATCCGCAGCATCAGGGACCTCAACGGCAAGCGCATAGCCACCGAGCTCGTGAATTTCACGAAGGATTACCTGAAGAACAAGAAAGTAAAGGCGGATGTGGAGTTCTCGTGGGGCGCTACCGAGGCGAAGGTCTATTCCGGCCTCGTCGACGCGATCGTGGAGCTTACCGAGACCGGCTCGTCGCTGAGGGCGCACAACCTTAAGATCGTAGAGACGTTATGCACTTCGACCACGCAGCTTATCGCGAACAGGAAGTCCTGGAAGGACGCGTGGAAGAAGTCGAAGATAGAGAAGATAGCGATACTGCTAAAGGGCGCCATCGCGGCCGAGGAGAAGGTCGGGCTCAAGATGAACATAAAAGAGGGCGATCTGAAGAAAGTGCTCGGCGTGCTGCCCGCGATGCGCAGGCCGACGATATCACACCTGAGCGTCAAGGGATGGGTCGCCGTCGAGACGATAATCGACGAAAAGCAGGTCCGCGAGCTTATACCGAGACTGAAATCAGCAGGAGCGGAAGGTATCATCGAATACCCGCTCAACAAAGTAATTTACTGAAAAGGAGGGGAGTCAGAAGATGCCGTGCGGCAAGAAACGTAAAAGAAGGAAGATCAGGACGCACAAGAGGAAAAAGAGACTCCGCAGGGACAGGCACAAGAAGAACAAGAACTAACGTCTTCCTGTGGCCCTGACTTTTTCTCACGTGAAAAAGTATTTTGTCTTATCCGCGATAGGGGTGGCCCTTTTTATGCTGATAAAAGGGTCACCCTCGTATTCGAGGTCTTCCGAAGCGAGCCCGGGCACGAGGTCATACGCGCACTTCCTGATGGGCGCGGTGCTCGACGGCGAGAGCAAATTCGAAAAGGCCATCGAAGAGTACAAGCTCGCGTTGAAGTCCGACCCGGGTTCTTCCACGGTAAACACGAGGATAGCCCTCGATTACATAAGGCTCAACAAGCCCGACGAGGCATCGAAGTACCTCGATACCGCCATAGCGAAGGATCCCGACGATACTAAGGCCAGGTTCATCCTCGCGCTGCTCCATACGATAAACAAGGACTACGACGGGGCGGCGAGACAGTACGAGGAGATAGTAAAGAGGGACCCGCACGACATAAAGGCCCTCGCTTCGCTCGCGGACCTCTACGTATTGCAGCAGAAGATAGAGGAAGCGGCGCAGGCCTACGAGAGTATCCTGAAAGAAGGCAAGAGCTCGAGCCTGATCCATTTCACCCTCGGGATATTTTACAGCAAATTAGAGAAATATGACGAGGCGCTTTCACATTTCGGCGAGGCGCTGAAGATCGACCCCGATTATTCCGAGGCGCGGCTGAGCAGGGCGATACTTTACGAGCTCAGGGGCGATTACCCGAAGGCCGAGGAGGACTACAAGAAGATACTCGAGGCCGAGCCGCTGAACACGAAAGTATACAAGCTGCTCGCGCACGCGTATTACAGGGACGGCAAGACCGGCGAGGCGATAAAGACGTACAAGCTCGCAGTCGACCTCGAGCCGGACAAGGCGGACGGTTATCTTGAGCTCGCTTACCTGTATATTAACGAGAAGAAGCCCGACGAAGCGATAAAACTGCTCGATAAGGCCGCGGCCCTGAAAGACGAGCCGATGATAAACATCGTCTATATAGTAAAGGGCATGGCGTACTCTCAGAAGGGGCAAAACGACGAGGCGGTCAAGTCGCATAAGAGGGCGGTAGAGCTCGCGCCCAACGACGCGGAAGGTTATTTTTACCTCGGCGCCGCATACGAAAAGCAGGGCGACAAAGAGAAAGCTAAAGCGCAGCTGAAGAAGGCTATAGAGCTGAACCCGAAACATGCCGACGCGCTGAACTACCTCGGGTATATGTACGCCGAAGAGGGCGCGAACCTCGACGAAGCGGTCGGGATGATAAAACGGGCTATCGATATCAGCCCCAACAACGGCGCGTACGTAGACAGCCTCGGCTGGGCTTATTACCAGAAGGGCATGACCGACGAGGCGATAGCGCAGCTCGAGAAGGCGATAACGCTCTACGGCAAGGACCCGATCCTGTACGACCATCTCGGCGACGCTTATTCAAAGAAGGGACTCAAGGACAAGGCGAAGGAATGCTGGAAAAAGTCCCTGGAACTTAAACCCGACCAGAAACAGGTCAGGGAAAAACTGGAAAAATCCGAAAGAGCCCAAAAATAGATGAACAGGCCAAGCGTAGAACAACTTAAGGGGATAGCGAAGGAGATAAGGAAGGACGTCGTAACGATGCTTTCCGAGGCGGGCTCGGGGCATACTTCCGGCTCGCTTTCATGCGTCGATATAATAGTAACGCTGTATTATTATAAGTTACAGAATGACCCGAAGAATCCCAAGTGGGCCGACAGGGACAGGTTCATACTTTCGAAGGGCCATACGTGCCCGGCGCTCTACGCGGTGCTCGCGCGCAGGGGGTTCTTCCCCTGCGAGGAACTCATGACTTTGCGCAAGCGCGGCTCGATTTTGCAGGGGCACGCGAGCCTTTGCACGCCCGGATGCGAGGCGTCGACCGGTTCGCTGGGGCAGGGGCTTTCGATAGCCAACGGCGTCGCGCTGGCCGGGCGGCTCGACTTCAAGGACTACAGGGTATACTGCCTCATGGGCGACGGCGAGCAGGACGAGGGCCAGGTGTGGGAGGCCGCGATGACCGCCGCGCATTACAAGATAGACAACCTTTGCGCGATAATAGATTACAACAAGCAGCAGATAGACGGCTGGCTCAGCGACGTCAAGAACATCGAGCCGCTCAGGGAGAAATGGTCGGCGTTCGGATGGAACGTCATCGAGGCGGACGGACACGATTTCAAGCAGCTGATGGACGCTCTCGACAAGGCGGAGATGATAAAGGGCAAGCCGACCGTAATCATAGCGCATACGGTCAAGGGCAAGGGCGTCTCGTTCATAGAGAAGAACTCGGTCGGTTTCCACGGCACGGCACCCAAGAAGGCCGACCTGGAAAAGGCCATAAAAGAGATAGAAGAGGGGATATAATTAAATGGCTGACCTGAAACCTACACGCGACGGGTTCGGAGAAGCGCTCGTCGAGCTCGGGAAGGTGAACCAGAACGTCGTTGTGCTCTCGGCGGACCTCACGTCTTCGGTCAGGGCCAACTGGTTCCGGGACAAATATCCCGAAAGGTTCTTCGATTTCGGTGTCGCCGAGCAGGACATGATGTCCGCGGCCGCCGGTTTCGCGTTAGGCGGCAAGATACCTTTCGCGGCGACGTTCGGCATCTTCGCTTCGGGGCGCGCGTGGGACCAGATCCGGCTTTCTATATGCCATATGAACCTTAACGTGAAGGTTGTCGGCAGCCACGGCGGGATCTCCGTCGGGCCGGACGGCGCTTCGCACCAGGCGCTCGAAGAGATAACTTTGATGCGCGTGCTCCCCAACATGACGGTCATAGTGCCGTGCGATTCCGAGGAGGCGCGCCTCGCCACGCTGGCAGCTGCCGCGCACAAGGGGCCGGTCTACCTGCGCCTCGGGCGCGAACCGTTCCCGATCATCACGGATTACAAAGGGGATTATAAGATCGGAAAGGCCGTGACGATGGCCGACGGTTCGGACCTCACGATAGTCGGCACCGGCATAATGGTCCAGGAGGCGATGAAAGCCCTTGAAGTCCTGAAGAAGCAGGGCATATCGGCCCGCGTTATAGACCTTCATACGATAAAGCCCATAGACAGGGACGTGATCATAAAGGCGGCAAAGGAGACGGGCGCCGTAGTCACCGCCGAAGAGCATACGGTCGTGGGCGGAATGGGAAGCGCCGTAGCCGAAGTGCTCGCGGAGAACCAGCCCGTGCCTGTCCGCATGGTCGGCATGAAGGACAGGTTCGGCGAATCCGGAGAGGCGAGGGACCTCATGAAGTATTTCGGCCTCGACTCCGAAGGCATCGTGAAGGCCGCGCTCGAAGTCCTAAAGCTGAAAAAATAATGCCTCCGGTAACCTTAAAGTCACCCGCCAAGATAAATCTTTACCTCAGGGTCCTCGGCAAGAGGCCCGACGGCTACCACGATATCGAGACCGTCTTCGAGCGCATAGACCTCTGCGACGAACTCTCCTTCAGGCCCATCCCGGAAAAGATCGTCGTCAAATGCGACGACCCGCAAGTGCCCTGCGACCAGCGCAACCTTGTCTATAAGGCCGCGCAGATGCTCAAGGACCGTTACGCGATACCCTCCCTCGGAGTGGAGATAATATTAAAGAAGAATATACCGGTCGCTGCGGGACTCGGAGGCGCCAGCTCGAACTGCGCCTATGCGCTGCGCGGCCTGAACGAATTATGGGGGCTTAAACTGGAAAAGTGGGAGATATTCGAGATCGGCAGCGCGATAGGCGCCGATGTCGCCTTCTTCCTCCTGGATACCGGCAGGGCGATAGGCCGGGGCAGGGGCGAGGCCCTGGAGGCGGTGCCCCAGGGCGCCGGCTTCTGGTACCTGCTCGTGAACCCGGGCTTTCCGATGCTCGCAAAAGACGCCTATCAGGGCCTAAATTTGGGCTTGACACCTACCCCCGGCCATAGTAGAATCAATCCCGCGTCTCTTGAGGATATCGACACCGATAAGCTTAAGGGGCTTGTATTTAACAGTTTAGAAGACCCGGTGGTTCGCAAGCATGTTGCCATCTCCGAGATCAAGTCAGAAGTCACCAGATCCGGGCTTAAAGTTGTAATGATGAGCGGAAGCGGGCCAACTGTCTTTGGAGCGGCCTCAAGAAAGGAAGAGGTCCTCGATGCCAGGAGCAGGCTTGCGTTAAGGGAGGGTTGGCGGGCTTTCATCGCGTCGACGCTTTGGTAAGCCGTCCTCTTTCATCCATGGCAAAAAGGAGCGGGTCAGATGGTCATTACCGAGGTTAGGGTCTTTCTTAAGGAAGGGCAGGACAAGAAACTAAAAGCATACGCAACAGTGACGTTTGACAACTGTTTTGTGGTGCGGAATATAAAGGTAATAGAAGGGCAGAAGGGGCTGTTCGTAGCGATGCCTTCGAGGAAGATGAAGGAGTCGTGCCCGAAGTGCAGGTTCAAGAACGTCGTTCGTTCAAAATATTGCAATAACTGCGGCGGCAACCTTGAGACGATCGTCCGTCCGGCGGCAAAATCACCGGAGGAAGAGGCCTCGGCCCGCCAGTCAGAACATAAAGATATAGCCCATCCGATCACTCTTGAGTTCAGGGAGCTGATCCAGAAGAAAGTCCTGGACGCTTTCGGCGGTGAGAAGAAGAAGGGCCCAGCCCCCGTCAGAGGGGGAGATTACGCAGAAGAAGAGGACTAATCCCACAGGGATAGACCTTCTCACTCCTCAAGAGAAGGGTCTACCCCACACGGGTGGCCTGCCCGATCCACTTAGGGCAGGGCCTAACCCATAGTTTGAATTCTTCTGCCCGGTAGTGTAAAGGTAGCACACGAGAATTTGGATCTCGGCGTTGAGGTTCGAATCCTCACCGGGCAACCAGTGCGGGACATATAATATGGCAGAAAGATGCTCGTTTTGCGGGAAATCCCGCGAAAAAGTAAAGAAACTTTTCTCCGGGCAGGGCGCGTACATCTGTGAGAGCTGCGTCAAGCTTTGCAGCCAGATACTGTCCAGCGACGAGGAAGAGGAGCTGAAGACCAAGCGTGAGGCGAAGGTCAAGGAGCTCCTGAAGCCCGTGGAGATAAAGCGCCAGCTCGACCAGTACATTATCGGCCAGGAGCGCGCAAAGCGCCAGCTTTCGGTCGCCGTCTACAACCATTACAAGAGGATAATAACGCAGGCCCAGAACCGCGACTTCGAGTTCGAGAAATCGAACGTGCTGCTTATCGGCCCGACCGGTTCGGGAAAGACGCTGCTGGCAAGGACGCTTGCGAAGGTACTCGATGTGCCGTTCGCGCTCTGCGACGCGACGCCCCTGACGGAAGCGGGATACGTCGGAGAGGACGTCGAGAACGTGCTGCTGCGGCTCCTGCAATCGTGCAATTACGACGTGAAACGCGCGCAGTACGGCATTATATATATCGACGAGATAGACAAGATAGGCAAGACGCAGGAGAATGTCTCGGTAACGAGGGACGTCTCGGGCGAAGGGGTCCAGCAGGCGCTGCTCAAGATACTTGAAGGCACGACCGCGAATGTCCCGCCTCAGGGCGGGAGGAAACACCCCCAGCAGGAATATGTCCAGATAGACACGACGAATATACTCTTCATATGTGGCGGGACGTTCTCGACGCTCGACAAGATAATCGAACGCAGGGCCGGCAAGAAGACGATAGGATTTAATAACCAGGAAGACAGGACGAAGAAGCTCGGCGAGGTGCTCTCGCAGGTCGAGCCGGAAGACCTGCTGAAGTTCGGCATGATACCCGAGTTCGTCGGGCGTTTCCCGGTCGTCGCGACGCTGAACCCGCTCAACGAGAAGGACCTTATCGAGGTCCTCGTAAAGCCGCGGAACTCGCTGATCAAGCAATACACGAAATTTTTCGAGATGGAGAACGTGAAGCTTTCGTTCCCGGATGATGCGCTTGACGCCATCGCGAAGAAAGCGATGCACAAGGGCACGGGAGCCAGGGCGCTGCGCTCCATCCTCGAGGAGATAATGTTCGAAGTGATGTATGATATCCCTTCTCAGAACGAGATTGCGGAGTGCGTCATCACGCCTGAATGCATAACGCGCGGGGTCAAGCCCATACTGATCACCCGCGACGAAGAAAAAGACAAGCGTAAGATAGCGTAGAAGGCGGTTTAATTGAGCGGTTTCGGCTGCATAATCCTTGCCGCCGGCAAGGGCACTCGTTTTTTTTCGGATACCCCGAAAGTCCTGCATGACCTGCACGGTAAACCCGTCCTGCAGCATGTCCTGGAGACGGCCGAGTCGGCGGGATTCCGCCGCCCGATCGTTGTCGTGGGGCGCGGGGCAGATGAGCTTTCGCGTTTTTTGAAAAACCGGCGAGCCGTGCCCGTAGTCCAGAAGAGGCAGCTCGGCACCGCCGATGCCGTGAAGTCCGCCGAAAGGCAGCTTTCGAAGTATGATGATATAGCGGTCCTCTACGGGGATGTCCCGCTCGTGCGCGAAGAGACGCTGAGATCTCTGGTCGCTTCGCATAAGGCGTCGGGCGCGTCATGCACGGTGCTTACGGTCGATATGGCCGACCCTTCGGGATACGGCAGGATAGTGCGAGGTATCTCGGGCGGCGTCGAGGCCATCGTCGAAGAGAAAGAGGCGTCCGCGGAAGAGAGGAAGATCCGCGAGATAAACGTCGGGCTATGCTGTTTTGACCGCCGCGATCTTTTTGGCGCAATCAGGAAAATAAGGCGGTCCAGAGTAAAAAAGGAATATTACCTGACGGACGCCGTGGCAATACTGATATCCTCGGGGAAGCGGGTCAGGGCTTTCAAAACCGGGGACCCCGACGAGTCGATCGGGATGAATTCGAGGTCTGATTTGGCGAACGCATATTCGATAATGAGCAGGAGGAAGTCAGCGGAGATGAACAAGGGCTCCGTGACCGTGCTCGACCCGGCATCCACTTTCATAGCGCCGGACGTAAAGATCGGCAGGGACACGGTGATATATCCTTTCACGGTCATCGAGAAGGGTGTCGTGATAGGCAGGCGCTGTTCGATAGGCCCGTTCTGCAGGCTCAGGCCAGGCACCGTCATCGAGGACGGTGCGGAGGTAGGCAATTTCGTCGAGATCGTTCGCTCGACCCTGGGGCCTCGCTCCAAGGCCAAGCACCTGACTTACCTCGGCGATTCCGTCATCGGTAAGGGCGCCAACATAGGTTGCGGGACCATCACGGCGAATTACGACGGCAGGAAGAAGAGCAAGACGTCCGTGGGGGATAAAGCGTTTATCGGGAGCGGCACGGTACTCGTCGCGCCCGTGAAGATAGGCAGCGGCGCGATAACGGGCGCCGGAAGCGTCGTGTTAAAGAATAAAAATGTGCCGGCACGCAAGGTCGCGGTAGGGGTACCGGCGAGGATACTGGACAGGTCTAAAAACAAAAAGGGCAAAAGATGAAGATAAACGGTAACCTGCTTATTTTTTCCGGGAATGCGAACCCCGCGCTCGCCAAGAGGATATGCGCCCACCTGAAGGTCCGCCTCGGCAACGCTTCCATCGACAAGTTCAACGATGGCGAGATAAGGGTGCGCGTCGACGAGGATGTCAGGGGAAAGGACGTGTTCATCATACAGCCGACATGCTTACCCGGCAACGACAACCTCATGGAGCTCCTTATACTCATTGACGCGGTCAAGCGTTCTTCCGCGCGCCGCATCACGGCCGTCATGCCGTATTACGGCTACAGCAGGCAGGACAGGAAAGACCGCCCGCGCGTCCCGATAACCGCGAAACTCGTAGCGAACCTCATAACGGTCGCCGGCGCTAACAGGGTTCTCACGATGGACCTGCATGCCGGGCAGATACAGGGATTTTTCGATATACCGCTCGATAACCTTTTCGCGGTAAACACGTTCATGCGGTATTTCGAGAAGAAGCATCTTCCCGACCTCGTCGTCGTCTCGCCGGATGTCGGAAGCATAAAGATGGCGCGCGCGTACGCGAAGAAATTCAAGTCGGGGCTGGCCGTCGTAGACAAGAGGCGCATAAACGACAAGCAGGCCGAGGTGATGAACATAATGGGCGAGGTCAAGGGCAAGAACGTCTGCCTCGTAGACGACCTCGTGGCGACAGCCGGTACGCTCGTCGAAGCCGTAGTGGCGCTGAAGAAAGCGGGAGCGAAGAAGGTCTTTGCCGCGGCCACGCATGCGGTCCTGTCGGGCCCGGCCATAGAGAGGATACAGGATTCCGAGCTCGAGGAGCTCATAGTGACGGACACTATCCCGATTCCGAGGGAGAAGATGATACCGCAGATAAAGATATTGTCGGTAGGCCCCCTGCTGGGGCAGGCGATAGCGAGGATACACAAAGAGCAATCGATCAGCATACTGTTCGATAAGGTCTACCAATAAAAGGGAAGAAAGGAAAAAACGGAGATGGAACAGGTAAAACTGGAAGTCAAAGCAAGGAAAGAGACGGGCAAAGAGGCCGCTAAGCGCGAGCGCGAAAAGGGCATCATACCCGCCGTCGTTTACAGGAAGGGCGAGAACGCGATGCCGCTCTACCTGGAAAGGAAGGCGATGGAGATCGCGCTGCATACGTCGGCCGGAGAGAACGCGCTCATCAATCTCAAGATAGAGGGCGACGATAAGGCGAAGGCGAAGACCTGTATAATAAAAGAGATACAGCACGACCCTCTCAGCGGCAATATCCTGCATGTGGATTTCAACGAGATATCGCTTACCGAGGAGATAAAGATCGACGTACCGCTTACGGCCAAGGGCGAAGCCATCGGCGTCAAGCAGGACGGCGGCGTGCTCGAGCATCTGCTCTGGGAGATACAGGTCGAGTGCTTGCCTACTGATATCCCGCAGAAACTCGAGGTCGATGTCAGCAACCTCAAGATCGGCGATGCCTTGTTCATCAAGGACATAGCCGCGCCTAAGGGAGTCAAGATACTCAACGACCCGGATGTCAGGATATTCGCGGTCGAGAAGCCGATAGAGATCAAGCCCGAGGAGGCGGCTGCCGCGGAGGAGACGGCTCCGGCGGAACCCGAAGTGACGAAGCAGAAGAAGCCCGAGGAGATAGCCGCGGAGGATGAGGCCAAGGCCTCAGCCAAGGCCAAGGAGAAGAAGGAATAACGGCGCCCGATGAAACTGATCGTCGGCCTGGGAAACCCGGGAACGAAGTACGAAAGGACTCGGCACAACGTCGGATTCATGGTGGCTTCGGCGCTGGCCGATAAGCACGGCATAAGGTTAAGCTCTAAAGCGTACGATTCGCTCGTTGGAAAAGGGAAGTTATGCGGAGAGGAAGTCGCGATCGCGTTGCCCCAGACATATATGAACAGGTCGGGTCAGGCGGTGACATCGCTCTCCTCGCGCAGGAAGACGGGGCCCGCGGATATACTCGTCATCTGCGACGACGTTAACCTGGAACTTGGGATAATAAGGATCAGGGACGGCGGCTCTGCGGGCGGGCACAACGGCTTAGCCTCTATAATAGAGCACCTCGGCAGCTGCGATTTCGCGCGCCTGAGGATAGGCATAAGCCGCAGGGGAGGCCCCGCGTTAAGCGGTTACGTCCTCTCGCCCTTTACAAAAAGTGAGATTGAAACGCTCGGATGCACCATAGAAAAAGCAGTAGAATGCTGCGAGACATGGGCCAGGGACGGCGCCGAACGCGCCGCGAACTTGTTCAACGCTAAGAATAGAAAGGAATGAAGATGAAGAAATACGAAGGGCTGTTCATACTGAAACCGAACCTGACCGACGATGAGTACGGGAAACTTACGGCCTCTATACTTGATGTCATAACCAAGAACGGCGGCAAGGTGGACGCTAAGGAGGACCTCGGAACGCGCGACCTCGCGTACATGATAAAGAAGGACAAGAAAGGCCGCTACCTTCTCGTGTATTTCACCGCCGAGACGTCTTCTATCACGGCGATGGAAAGGTTGTACAAGATAAACGAGTTGATACTCAGGGCTGTGATCTTCATCCACGAAGCCGCATAGGAGGGCAGGCGATGGCTAGCCTAAACAAGGTATTTCTGATAGGGAACCTCACGCGTGACCCGGAGCTCAGGTATATACCGAGCGGCAGCGCGGTGACGACGTTCACGATAGCGGTGAACAGGGTATATACGCAGCAGGGAGAGAAGAAGGAAGAAGTATCGTATATAAAGGTGGTCGTCTGGGCTAAGATGGCCGAATCGTGCGGGGAATACCTTTCGAAGGGAAGCCCCGTTTTTGTGGAGGGAAGGATACAGAGCAGGAGCTGGGAGACCCCGCAGGGCGAAAAACGTTCCGCTACGGAGGTCATCGCCGAACGGGTCCAGTTCCTAGGCAGGGGCAAAGGCAGCAAGCAGGAACAGGGCGCCGCCCCCGATGCCGAATCCCCGGACGCCCAGCCCGGCGGTTCACAGGGAGAGGATGTCCCGTTCTAACAGTCGCAATATAAAGACCAAAGAGGAGAAGACAGAAACGAAATGGAAAGAAGAGAGAGAAGGGTATTCAGAAAAAAGGTCTGCAAGTTCTGCAGCGAGAAGATCAACTCGATAGATTACAAGGACATTATGAAGCTGTCCAAGTTCATTACCGAGCGCGGCAAGATCATACCGTCGAGGATCTCGGGGAACTGCGCGAAGCACCAGCGCATGATGGCCAGGGCGATCAAAAAGGCGCGCCTTGCGGCTTTCATTCCCTACACATCTGTCTAACGGTCTACGTCAAATCGAGGGGGTCATGCGATGTCTATAAAAGTCATACTATTGAAGGATGTCGATGGTCTCGGCAAGTCGGGAGATCTGGTCTCAGCAAGCGATGGGCACGCGAGGAATTTCCTTTTACCGCGCAAGCTGGCCCTCCCGGCGACCGAGCAGAACATAAAGATAGCTGAAGCGAACAGGAAGCAGAGGGCGGAAGCCCTTGAGAAGGAGAGGCAGGAAGCGTTGAAGCTCGCGGATGCGATATCGAAAGCGTCGGTCACGATCGCGATGGAAGCGGGCAAGGACGACAAGCTCTTCGGGTCCGTAACGGGCGCCGATATACAGAAAGCGCTCGAGTCAGAGGGCATCACCGTAGACAAGAAGAAGATAGACCTGAAGGAACATATAACGCAGACAGGCATATTCCAGGTGCCCGTAAAACTGCACCCGGAGATAAACGCGTCGCTGAAGCTTTGGGTGGTCAAAAAGTAAATGGCCAACAAGGAAGGCAAGGACATATCGCTGGAGAAGCTGCCGCCTCAGAACCTCGAGGCCGAGATGGCCGTCCTCTGCTCTATGCTCATAGAGGAAGAGGCGATCTCCCACGCTTTCGAGATACTGTCCGAGGATGCCTTCTATAAGCAGGCCCACCGGCTCATATTCAGGGCGATAGTCAGCCTTTACAGCAACAGCAAGGCGGTCGACCTTGTCACTCTCGTTGAAGAGCTCAAGAAGAAGGGCGAGCTCGAGGACATCGGCGGCATCAATTACCTGACGACGTTGAGCACCTACGTGCCGACCGCCGCGAACGTGCGCCATTATGCGAAGATCGTCAAGGACAAGAGCATGCTGCGCAGCCTCATCTCAAGCGCGACGACGATCCTCTCGGAGGCGTACGACGGGCAGGACGAAGCAAGGGAACTGCTCGACAAGGCCGAGCGCATGATATTCGAGATATCGTCAAAGAAGATAGAAGGCGGTTTCGTCTCGCTGAAAGAGATAATAAAGGATTCGATAGAGACGATAGATTCGCTCTACCAGCGCAAGACAAATATAACCGGCCTCGCTACGGGATTCGACGATTTCGACAAGATGACTTCCGGACTGCATGAAGGCGAGCTTGTGGTAGTCGCGGGAAGGCCTTCGATGGGCAAGAGCGCCCTGGCCTGCTGCATAGCCGAACATGTCGGCATTGCCTTGAAACAGCCGGTGGCAATATTCAGCTTGGAGATGTCGAAAGAATCGCTCGCGCAGAGGATGCTCTGTTCGCACGCGAGAGTCGACGCGAGCAGGGTAAGGACAGGTTTCCTTTCGCAGTCCGACTGGCCGCATCTCGTCAATGCCGCCGGCAAATTCTCGGAAGCGCCTATATTCATAGACGACTCCTCGGCATTGTCCGCCCTGGAATTGCGCGGCAAGGCCAGGAGGCTGAAATCGCAGCACGACCTTAAGCTTATCATAGTGGATTACCTCCAGCTGATGGAGAGCCCCTCGATGCGTTCGGAGGGCAGGCAGCAGGAGATAGCGGATATATCGCGTTCGCTGAAAGCGCTGGCAAAGGAGCTCAATGTCCCGCTGATCGCCGTCAGCCAGCTTTCGCGCAAGCCGGAAGGCAGGGACGACAAGAGGCCGCAGCTGGCCGACCTGCGCGAGTCGGGCGCTATCGAGCAGGACGCCGACCTCGTGCTGCTGCTGTTCAGGGAGGAGTTCTATGCGCCCACTGACGAGAACAGGGGCATAGCCGAACTGATGATAGCGAAACAGCGTAACGGGCCTACGGGGCCCATAAAGCTCGCGTTTATCAAGGAACTGACAAGGTTCGAAAACCTTTCGATCAGGCAGGAAGCATAGCCCGATTATTTGCTTTACTTTGCCTTACACGTATGTTAAATTAGACGATTAAATGAGGATTTTTATGAGGATCTTTCCTGGATTCTTCTTTATTCTTGCCCTGTTTGCCGGGCTTCTTAATCCCGTGTTTTCCGAAGAAACGGCTTTGCCCGACACCGTGGCGCTACCCGATGCCGCGGTTTCCGACACTGCGGATTTCCCGGCTCCGGCCCCGGCTCCGGCCCCGGCTCCAGCCGTGGAAAAGACGGTTAAGAGTGTTTTTATAGTAGGCAACAAGACGGTATCTTCCTCCCTGGTCCTGTCGAAGGTGAAGACGAAGCCGCAGGAGGCCTACAGGAAGAGCACCGTTGACGAGGATATCAAGCGCATATACGGGTTAGGGTTCTTCTCGGACGTGAAGGCCGAGGTCAAGGAGTTCGCGGACGGCCTCGAAGTGGTGTTCATAGTCACGGAGAAACCGCCCATAGGGCAGATAATCTTCGCCGGCAACAAGGTCATCCGCGACGAGAGGCTCAAAAAAGAGCTTAAGGTCAAGCAGGATGAGATCCTCGACGAACGCCAGCTGAAGGAAGGGATAAAGGCGATAAGGGAGCTCTATTACAAGAAGGGCTTCACGCATTCCAAGATAGATTACGCGATACGCCTTGACCCGACGACCAATAAGGCCGTCGTAACTATAATGGTCGAAGAGGGCAAGAGGGTCAAGATACGCAAGATCACTTTCGAAGGGAACAAGGCGTTCAAGTCGAGCGTCCTGCTGAAACTCATGTCGACGAAGACCGCATGGTGGTTCATCAGGTCGGGCATATTCAACGAGGATGCCTTCGATACCGACATGGACAAGCTAAAGGCGTTCTATGAATCGAACGGCTACCTCGACGCGAGGATGGAGCCCGAATTCAAGTACGATGATGACGGGAAGTTCCTCTTCGTCCATATAAAGGTCGACGAGGGAAGGAAGTACCTCGTCAACTCCATAGGGATATCGGGCAACGCGATCATCAGCGAGAAGGACCTGCGGAAGGCGCTGAAGATGACCGTCGGCAAGGCGTTCAGCCAGGACGCCCTGCGCGCTGACGCGGATATACTGCAGGGCATGTATTTCGACAAGGGCTACATATACGCGGTGGTCAGGACCGAGACATCGATCAGCGCCGAGACCATGGATATAGACGTAAAATACACGATAACCGAAAACGACCTGACGTTCGTCAACAGGGTGGAGATCCGCGGCAATATCCGCACCAAGGACAAGGTCATCAGGAGGGAGATAAGGCTCAAGCCGGGCGAACCATTCAACGGCGCGAAGCTCCAGCGCTCGAAGGAGCGCCTGTATAACCTCGGGTATTTTGAGGACATAACCTTCGATACCGGGAAAACAGAAGAACCGAACAAGGCGGACCTGCTCGTCGACGTAAAGGAGACGAAGACCGGAGAGTTCTCGTTCGGCGGCGGCTTCTCCACGGTCGACAAGCTCGTAGGTTTCGTGCAAGTGACACAGCGGAATTTCGATATCATGAACTGGCCGACCTTCACCGGCGGCGGGCAGCAGCTTGTCGTCAGGGCCGAGCTCGGTACGACAAGGCGCGATTACCAGCTCGGCTGGACCGATCCGTGGATATTCGATTATCCGTACCTGTTCGGTTTCGACATATACCAGAACACGAGGTTGTCGTCCAGCAGCACAGGTTACGGTTATGACGAGAGGAGAAGGGGTTTCGACTTCCGCCTCGGAAAGGAGTTCGACGATTTCGACAGGGCCGACCTTACTTACAGGCTGGAAGAGGTCAGGATATCCAATGTCGACGACGGCGCCACGAACGACTTGAGAAAAGAGGCGGGCATAAACAATATATCGAGCCTCCAGCTCGGTTTTACCAGGGATACGAGGGATTCGTCATACAGCCCGACGAAAGGGTATATAGTGTACGCGTCTGTAGAGGGCGCGGGCGGGCCGTTCCAGGGTGACAAGGACTACGTGAAATGGTATGGGTCGGCGATGGCGTATTTCTCCCCGATACAGAAGCAGGTCCTTGAGCTCAGCACGCGTGTAGGCGCGGTCGGCGCTTACGGGGATTCCACAAGCGTGCCCATATACGAGAGGTTCTTCGCCGGCGGCGCGGATTCGGTGCGCGGTTATAAGGAAAGGGCTCTCGGCCCCAAGGATCCCGCGACCAACGACCCGTTGGGCGGCGAGGCGATGGTAGTGGCCAGCGCCGAATATACGTTCCCCGTCGTGGAGTTCCTTAAAGGCGCGGTCTTCTTCGATGTCGGCAACGTATGGGAGAAGGAAAAGGATTTCGGTTCGGGCGATTACAAATATTCCACGGGCGCGGGCATAAGGGTAAAGACGCCGGTCGGGCCCGTGAAGCTCGATTACGGTTATCCGCTGAAGATAGACCCGGGCGAGAAGAAAAAAGGAAGGTTCCATTTTAGCCTCAGCAGGGCTTTTTAACTGAAAGGAGAAGCAAGATGAGGGCATTATCGAGGTTGTTGGCGGCAGCGTTCTTTATGACTATGACATTATCGGTTGTTAATTCCTCTTTCGCGGCGGAGCAGAAACTGGGCCATATGGACTTCGCGAAAGTATTCGACGAATATAACAAGACCAAGGATTTCGACAAACAGCTCGAAGCCAAGGGCAACGCGAAACAGGGAGACAGGGACAGGCTTGTCGCGGAGATAAAGAAGCTCAAGGACGAGCTCGATGTGGTTTCCGAGAGGGAGAAGGCGAAGAAGCAGACCGTCGTCGAAGAAAAACTCAAGAAACTCCAGGAGTTCGACAGGGATTCGAGGGAGGCGCTCAGGAAAGAACGCGATGACATGGCCAGGGGCATATTCAAGGAGATCAAGGACGTCGTCGATGGTATCGGCAAGAAAGAGAACTACAAGTACATAATCGACAGCAGGATGGTCCTTTACGGAAGCGCGAGCGACGACCTGACCACACGCGTACTGAAAATACTCAACGACAAATACCAGGTCAAGGGAAAGAGATAAAGAAGTGCCCGGAGAAGGTTCGCCTATCCGCAAGACTCTCAAAGAGATTGCGCAACTGATAGACGGTGAAGTAGTAGGGGACAGCGGCATAGTAATTACCGGAATTAGCGGCATAAGGGAAGCAGAGGAAGGTGACCTTACGTTCCTCGCGAACCCGCGTTACGCCCCGCTGATGGAGACTACGCGCGCGGCCGCGATAATAACATCGCGCGAGACGACGGATGCCCCGAAACCCATCATCAGGACCGCGAACCCTTCGCTGGCATTCGCCAAGATAATCTCGATAATGATGCCGAACGACCAGCAGTTCCCGTCCGGCATCCATCCTGCCGCGGTTATAGGCAAAGATGTGAAGATGGGCCGCGATGTCGCGATACAGGCCCATGCCGTCCTCGATGACGGCGCTTCCGTCGGCGACAGGACTATCATATATTCGGGGGCTTATGTAGGGCATAACGCGAAGATAGGCTGCGACTGCCTCATATACCCGAACGTCGTGCTGAGGGAAAAGGTCGTGCTGGGCGACAGGGTCGTAATACACCCCGGCACCTGCATAGGCAGCGACGGGTTCGGTTTCGCGTCGGTCAACGGCGAGCACCGCAAGATACCGCAGATAGGCACCGTCGTGATAGAGGACGATGTCGAGATAGGCGCGAACGTCACGATAGACAGGGCGCGTTTCGGCAAGACCGTAATAGGACGCGGGACCAAGATAGACAACCTGGTCCAGATAGCGCATAACGTGATAGTCGGGCAGAACACGCTGATTATCGCGCAGGCGGGGATCTCCGGCTCTACGGTCATCGGCAATAATGTCACGATAGCGGGGCAGGCGGGTCTCGTAGGGCATATAACGGTCGGAGATAATTCTGTCCTTGCCGCGCAGGCGGGGGTGACCAAATCGGTCCCGGCGAACGCGTGCGTATCGGGTTATCCGGCAAAACCGCACGACGAGGCGAAGCGCCTTAACGCGTTCGTATCGCGGCTGCCGCAGATAGTTGAAGAGCTGAAAAAACTTCAGGAAAAAATAAACCAGTTGGAGAGCAAGATCGCAGATGGAACAGCAGCTGACGATAAAAAACGCGGTTGAGATAGAGGGTACAGGCCTGCATACGGGCGCGAAGACGAAGGTGCGCCTTTTGCCCGCCGAACAGAACGCAGGCATAAGTTTCGTGCGCACCGACCTGCCCGGTTCGCCTGTCATAAAGGCGAATATCGCCAACGTGATGGAAGCGAGCCGCAAGCTCAGGAGGACGTCTCTCGCCTCCGACGGCGCAGAGGTCCATACAATAGAGCACCTCATGTCCGCGCTGAGCGGCATGATGATAGATAACGTGGAGGTCGAGATAAACGGCCCGGAGGTCCCCGGCATCGACGGCTCGGCGACGCCGTTCGTGGAGCTCATAAAGAAGGCCGGCATACAACCGCAGTCCGAACAGAGGAAGTCGTTCACGGTAAAGGAACCGATCTGGCTCGAGGAGGACGATACGGTCCTCGCGATATTGCCGGATTCCGAGTTCAAGATCTCGTATATGCTGAGCTACGACCACCCGATGCTGAGGTCGCAGTACGTGTCGATAGTCCTCACGCCGGAGACATACGAGAAGCAGATAGCCCCGACGAGGACATTCTGCCTTGAGGCCGAAGCTGAGGCGTTGAGGCACCAGGGACTCGGCAAGGGGGCGAATTTCGATAATACGCTCGTGGTCGGCAAGGAAGGCGTCATAAAGAACAAACTGAGGTTCGATGACGAATTCGCGCGCCACAAGGTTTCCGACCTCATAGGCGACCTGTACCTGCTCGGTATGGCGCTGAAGGGGCATGTTATTGCGGTCAAGTCCGGCCATCCGCTGAATATCCGCCTGCTGCAGAAGATCAGGCAGCAGCAGGAGCGCATGCGCGCAGGCGCGATGGAGAGCAAGGGCCCGGGCATCGTCGGGACCCCGCTCGACATAAACGACATAAAGAAGATACTTCCGCACCGCTACCCGTTCCTGCTCGTCGACAGGGTCATTGAGCTCGAGGACGACAAGAGGGCTGTCGGGATAAAGAACGTCACGATGAACGAATTTTATTTTCCGGGCCATTTCCCGAACATGCCGATAATGCCCGGAGTCCTGATAATGGAGGCGCTCGCGCAGGTGGCCGGCGTCATGATGCTGAACAAGAGGGAGAACCTCGGGAAATACGCCTTCTTCATGTCGATGGACAAGGTAAAATTCCGCAAGGCCGTCGTGCCCGGGGACCAGCTGGTCCTCGAGACAGAGGTGCTTAAGCTCAGGTCGAAGACCGTGCAGGTAAAGGCGGTCGCGAGCGTGGACGGCAAAGTCGCGGCCGAGGGCGAATTCATGTTCGCGCTTGTCGGCGGAGAAGAGGCATCGGAATAGCGCCAAAGGGTACAATGAAGATACATCCTACAGCTATCGTAGACAAAAAGGCAGAGTTGGCCGGCTCGGTTGAAGTCGGCCCTTATGCTTTTATCGGCCCCGACGTGAAGATCGGCGACGGGACCGTAGTGGGCGCACACGCCGTGATAGACGGCTATACGTCCATAGGCAGGAACAACAGGATATTTACCGGCGCCGTGATCGGCTCGATAACCCAGGACCTGAAGTTCAAGGGCGAGCGGAGCTTCGTGAAGATCGGCGACGGCAACATAATACGCGAATACGTCACGGTCAACATGGGCACCGACAGGGACTCATCCACCGTCGTGGGCAATAACGTGCTGCTGATGGCTTATTCGCACGTCGCGCATGACTGTATCGTAAAAGACGGCGCGATACTCGCCAACTGCGTCGCGCTTGCCGGTTATGTCACCATAGAGGAGAAGGCCGTCATAGGCGGCCTCAGCGGCGTGCACCAGTTCGTCCGCATAGGCCGGCTCGCGATAATCGGCGGCTGCTCCAAAGCGACGCAGGACGTAGTGCCGTTCTCGAACTGCGACGGGCATCCGTTGAAGATATACGGGCTGAATACGGTAGGCCTCGACAGGGCCGGCGTCACGAAACAGTCGAAATCCAATCTCAAAAAGGCCTTCAAAATATTGTTCAATTCCGGCCTCGGCACGTCAAGCGCGCTGAAGCAGATAAAGGCCGAGGTCCCGAAATGCCCGGAGATCGATGAACTCGTAAAGTTCATCGAGGCCTCCGAGAGGGGCATTACCAGGTAGGGCATTATGGAAAAGATAGGGCTCATCGCAGGAAAAACCGATTTTCCCGTCATTTTCGCGAAAGCCGCCAAGGCCAAGGGCTTATATGTCGTCGCCGTAGGCATAGAAGGCGAGACGAAACCCGATGTCGGCGCCGTCGCCGACAAGTTCTTCTGGGTGGATCTCGGCGAGCTCTCGAAAGTCCTCGAAATATTCAAGTCCGAAGGCATAAGAAAAGCAGTGATGGCCGGCGGCATAACAAAATCCCGCATATTCAATGAGGCGCTCAAGATCGACGGCCTCATGAAATCGATACTGGTCAAGGCGCTGGACAGGAGAGATGATACATTGCTGTCGATGATAACATCGACTCTAAAATCGGCGGGCGTAGAACTGCTCGATTCGACGCTCTTCCTCGAGGACCTGCTTCCCGCGGCAGGCGTTCTGGCCGGGCAGGGGCCCTCGCAGGCGCAGGAGGAGGATATCAGGTTCGGCACGAAGATAGCGAAAGAGATCGCGGGGCTCGACGTCGGCCTTTCGATATTCGTCAAGGATAAGGCGGTCATCGCGGTAGAGGATATAGAAGGCACCGATGCCATGATACGGCGCGCGGGGCGGCTCGCCGGCCCGGGAGGGACGGTCATAAAGGTCGCCCGGCCGAAACAGAGCATGAAGTTCGAACTTCCCGTCATCGGGCCGCAGACGATCGTCTCCATGGCCGAAGCGAAGGCCTCATGCCTCGCGATAGAAGCGAATAAGACGCTGATAATAGAGAAGGACGAGACGCTCGCGCTTGCCGGCAGGCACGGCATAGCGGTTACGGCGGTAAAATTATGAGGCGATAGTCTCGATCTGAGGTCTATTCGAGAGGGGGCCTATAGGGGCGATCCTGAACGGGGCTTACCGGCTCCCCGCCCTTGACAGATGGCGCGGCCGTACCCGATCCGTCCCCTGAAAACGCAAGGTATCCCATGAAGACAAGGTTAGCGACGGGAACCGGCAGCAGTAAAGAAAGCAATCCCGGCTTGCCTCTCGCCTCGGAGATCCTGTACCAGATATAGATCGATACAAGCATGTTGACGAACGGCACCGGGATTACCAGCAGCCACAGGTAGCTCAATCCCCCTATCCTGCATGAAAGGAACAGGTTTGCCACCGGTATCCAGGCGAGCCATGCCGGTTCCGTCCCCGTTTTCCGGGCTATGAGTTGAAGGCACAAGCATGAGAAGACGTACACTCCGAGAGCCACCGCCAGTATTATGCCTAAATAAAGCACCAGTATCGCGATCACCCCGCCAGCCAGCACCTTTTCCTCATTGGACAGCTTAACCTGGGGCATTTCCTGCTCGGAGGAGGGAGGGGTAATTTCCTCGCTTGTTTCGACGGCCGGAAGTTCTTCCGTTACAACGGGCGCGGGCTCCGCTTCAACGGCAGGTGTTTCGGCAGCGGGCGCTTCAACGGCGGGCTTAAGATCGACCGCCTGCCCGTTTATCTCCTGTATATCCGCGAGGTCATAGGTCATCTCGGTGACACCGAAGATCTCGACGGTCACGGATCCGTCGGCTATCGACTTGATATTACCCTCGACCGTTTTGCCCGACTTGAACGATAAGGTGTCGGCCCGCAGGTTCGCGGACAAAAGCAGCATTACGGCGCATAATAGGACGGTCTTCTTCAAGGATATTTCCCCTTTTTGGATGATTTTATCCCAATAGGGGCGCAAAAGCAATAAAATTTCTTTTCTTGCTTTTTTAGGGATTTTTGCTATAATAAGAGGCTAAATTAGAGAGGTGAAAATGGACCCAATCCGCTTTGCGATGGCCCAGATAAACCCGACAGTGGGCGACCTCCAGGGCAATAAGGAAAAGATCATTAAGTACATAAGTGACGCAAGATCATTGGGTTGCGACATAGTTATCCTCCCTGAACTGGCTTTGACCGGATATCCCCCCGAAGACCTGCTTCTGAAGTCCCAGTTCATTGATGACGCCGCCAAGGCCCTCAACGATATAGTGCATAAGACGGATAACATCATAGCCGTAGTCGGCTGCCTAGACAGGGGCAAGGACGGCATATATAATTCGGCCGCCTTGATCCGCGACAAGGAACTCATACACATATACCATAAGATAATGCTCCCGAATTACGGCGTATTCGAAGAAAAACGCTACTTCAAACCCGGGGACGAGTCGTTTGTCTTCAAATTCGAGGGCCTGAAGATAGGCCTGAACATATGCGAGGATATCTGGGAGGGCAACGGCCCCGCCAGCTTTGAGGCGACGGACATGGGCGCCCAGGTCATGATAAACATCTCGGCCTCGCCGTACCACTCGGGCAAGCTTCAGGCGCGCGAGAATATGCTGATAAAAAGGGCCCAGGATACCGCGTCGATAATCCTGTATGATAACCTCGTGGGCGGCCAGGATGAGCTTGTTTTCGACGGCGGCAGCATGATCATCGGCTGGAAGGGCAGCATTCTCGCCCGCGGCAAACAGTTCGAGGAAGATATTGTGCTTTTCGACCTTAATGTCGAGGAGTACCTGAAATACAGGAAAGCGCCGAAGAGGAAGAGCGCAGGAGGGGATTACAGGAGCAAGGAGGTCTCCCTGAAAAAGTGCGAGGTCAAGATCAGGCCCCCGTTCCCGCCCCGCAGGACCGAGAAGCTCGGAAGCATAGAAGAGATCTACAAGGCGCTTGTTGTCGGCACGAAGGATTACCTCCTGAAGAATGGTTTTAAAAAGGCGGTCGTCGGGGTCAGCGGCGGGATCGATTCCGCGCTCGTCGTGTGCATAGCTGCCGACGCGATCGGCAAGGAGAATGTCACCGCGGTCACGATGCCTTCTATGCATACGAAGGAAGAGACGCGCATCGACGCCGTAGCAGTCGCTAAGCACCTCGGCGTAAAGGTCCTGACGATGCCTATAAGCGTGCTCTACCAGTCATATATGAGGATACTTAAGAAGGAGTTCAAGGACGCGAAGCCGAACATAGCCGAAGAGAACCTGCAGGCAAGGATACGCGGGAATATCCTCATGGCGCTTTCGAATAAATTCGAATGGCTTGTCCTCGCGACCGGAAACAAGAGCGAGATGTCCACCGGGTATTGCACGCTCTACGGCGACATGGCCGGGGGTTTCGCGGTGCTCAAGGACGTCCCGAAGACGGTCGTATACCAGCTTGCCGAATACAGGAACGCGGTGGCAAGGAAAGAGATTATACCGGCTACAACCATAAAGAGGGCGCCGTCGGCTGAATTGAAGCCGAACCAGAAGGACCAGGATTCCCTTCCGCCTTACCATATCCTCGACGCGATATTAAAACTCTACGTCGAGGAGGACAAGTCCGCTGCGGAGATAGTAGCGCAGCGTTTCGACTCTAAGACCGTAAAGAGAGTCATCACAATGGTAGACAGGAACGAATATAAGAGGCGTCAGAGCCCTCCCGGCGTAAAGATAACGCCCAAGGCCTTCGGCAGGGACCGCAAGATACCGATAACGAACAGGTATTAAAAAGGAGATTCGAAGATGGCAACAAGGTCGGTGAAGGACAAAGAATATGTTCTGAAGATGGCCAAAGAGGCCAACGTGAAGTTCGTCAGGCTCTGGTTCACTGACATACTCGGTTTCGTGAAATCGTTCGCTATAACCGTCGAAGAGCTCGAGGGAGCGCTCGATGAGGGCATGGGATTCGACGGTTCCTCGATAGAGGGTTTCGCGCGCATCGACGAATCGGACATGATGGCCAGGCCCGATCCGAACACGTTCTGCCTCATCCCCTGGAGGCAGAAGGATGATTTCGCCGTCGCGAGGATGTTCTGCGATATCGTCAGGCCCGACGGGAGCCCGTTCGAGGGCGACCCGAGGTATATCCTGAAGCAGAACCTCAAGCGCGCCGCGAAGCTCGGTTTCACGTTCTATGTGGGCCCCGAGCTCGAATTCTTCTATTTCAAGAACAACTCCTCGACGGAGTTCCTCGATAACGGCGGGTATTTCGACCTGACTCCGCCCGACCCGGCCGCCGATCTAAGGCGCGACACGGTATTGATGCTCGAGTCGATGGGCATAGGCGTAGAATACAGCCACCACGAGGTCTCTCCGAGCCAGCACGAGATCGACCTCCGCTATACCGATGCGCTTACTATGGCCGACGCCGCGATGACATACCGAGTAACGGTAAAGGAAGTCGCTCAGAGATACGGCGTTTACGCGACATTCATGCCGAAGCCGGTATCCGGGATGAACGGCTCGGGCATGCATGTCCACCAGTCGTTGTTCAAGGGCGACAAGAACGCGTTCTTCGACGCGAAGGATAAGTACCACCTTTCGAAGACGGCGAAGAATTATATCGCGGGCATCCTGAAGCATTCGCGCGAGATAACCTCGGTGACGAGCCAGTGGGTCAATTCGTACAAGAGGCTCGTGCCGGGCTACGAGGCGCCGGTATATATCGCATGGGCAAAGAGGAACCGTTCGACGCTCGTAAGGATACCCGAGTACAAGCCGGGCAGGGAGAAGGCGACGCGCGTGGAGTACCGTTCGCCGGATCCGGCATGCAACCCTTACCTCGCGTTCAGCGTGATGCTGGCCGCGGGCCTCGAGGGCATAGAGAAGAATTACGACCTCGTTCCCCCGACCGAGGAGAACGTCTTCGATCTTTCGCCCGAGGAGAGGGCGAAGCGCGGCATCAGGCCGCTTCCGGGAGACCTCTACGAAGCGATCCTTGAGACCGAGAAGAGCGCGGTCGTCAGGAAGGCGCTTGGCGAGCACGCTTTCCACACTTTCATAGAGAACAAGAAGATCGAATGGGACAAATACAGGGCTCACGTAACGGACTACGAACTCAAGGAATACCTGTCGATACTATGACGCGCAAGGCCTCGGCAAAAACGCCGAAGTCCTTGGCCTACGAGAAGCAGATAGAAGCTCTCTCGAAGATCAGCCAGACGATCGCCTCGAACCTGTACCTCGAGGACATACTGCGGCTCATCGTCATGGTGACCGCGGAGGTCATGGACTCGAAGATCTGCTCGCTCATGCTTCTCGACGAGCAGAAGGGCGAGCTGGTCATACGCGCGACGCAGAGCGTCAGCGAGGCCTATAATAAGAAGCCGAACATAAAGATAGGCGAAGGCATAGCCGGCATAGTGGCAAAAGAGGGCAAGCCGATAGCCGTCGCCGATGTCCGCGAGGATAAGAGGTACGTGAACAGGGACATCGCGAAGAGCGAGAAGCTCTGCTCCCTTCTGTCGGTGCCGATGGCAGTAAGGGGCAAGATCATAGGTGTCCTGAACGTGTATACCTCGGCGCTTCACAAGTTCTCAAAGACGGAGGCCAACGTCCTTACGGCGGTCGCGAACCAGGCGGCTGTCGCCATAGAGAACGCCCAGGTAATGGTCCGGTCCAGGATAATACAGGAAGAGCTCGAGACGAGAAAGTTCGTCGAAAGGGCGAAGGGCATTTTGATGCGGGAGGGCCTCGGGGAAGAAGACGCTTTCAGGAGGATACAGAAACAGGCGATGAGCCTGCGCAAGACGATGCGCCAGATCGCCGAAGCGATCATACTTTCCGACGACCTCAAAAAGGGCAAATAACGGGCATATTTTAAGTTTGACTTTAATAAGGTTTTATAATATAATCGTTAAAAGATTTTTCTAAGTCTTTCCGGTCAACCCGTAAAAAATGGAGGGAGCAGTCATGAAGAATTTTGTAATTGCCCTGGGCATTTTCCTGGTTTCGGCGGCCGTTTTAGGGTGCGGCCAGCAGAAAGCGCCGACCTACCAGCCTGCCCCCGTTTCGACGGCTAAGCCCGCTGAAACGGTTGCTGTAACTTCGCCTTCGGCTCCGTCAGCGGCGGCGCCTAAGATAGACGTCGCGGTCCAGCCCGCTCCGGTAGCGCCTGCGCCTGCGGTTGCGGTTGCGGCTCCGGCGGCGACAGGCAAAGAGATGGTCATAGCGGATTTTAACACCGGCGATAAACCAAATAATGTCGGAGGGGATTTCGGCTCATGGGACAAGGACCCGAACGATCCGAGCCAGGGAACAAAGATGTCGTTCAATCCCGACGAAAAATACGGCAAGGACGGTTTTTCTCTGCAGCTCGACTACGACGTGGATTCCCCGAACCCGGCGTATAACGGTTTCTGGATGAAACTCGGGGACGTGGACGCTTCATACTATAATAAGCTCGTGCTTTACATTAAGGGCGACGAGGCCAAGGGTTACCCCCAGAAGCTGAAGGTCGAGCTGAAGAACGCGAACGGCGAGGTCGGCAAGGCGTATATCACGCAGATAAGCGGGACGTGGGCGCCCGTAGAAGTGCCGTTCTCAAGCTTCCAGGGCATAAAGGATTTCAGCAAGATGACGGAGTTCACGATCGTGTTTGAAGATTCCGTCTCGAGGCCCAAGGCGGGGACAGTATACATAGACAACATAGGGTTCGCGAGAGACTGATAGAGCATGGATTTCAAATTTGACGAAGACGGCTTTAAGCTGGGCACGGAAGACACCTACCTGTATTCGGGGGAGGTCCATTATTTCAGGATAAGGCCGGAGAACTGGCCCGCGCACCTGAAGAAAGCCAAAGCGGCAAACCTCAATGCCGTGAGCACATATATCCCGTGGGACTGGCACGAGTATGAGGAAGGCAAGTTCGATTTCTCGGGCCACACGAACCCGCAGAGGAACCTGCTCGGCTTCATCGAGCTGTGCAGGAAGAACGGCCTTAATCTGATAGTCAAGCCGGGCCCCTACATCCTCGCCGAATACATGGACCACGGCATACCGCAGTGGCTGCTTTCGACGCATCCCGAGATACTTTCACTGAACAGGGACGGCAAGCCGTTCTCCCACGCGCGCGTCACGCTGATGCACCCGACGTACCTGAAGTACGCGAGGTTATGGTACGACAAGATCCTCGAGATAATCAGGAACAACTCCGTAAACAAGCCGGACGGCATAATAATATCGATGCAGGTATGCAACGAGATAGGCGTCTTTACGTGGCTCGACAGGGAGGCCGACTATAATCCCGTCGCGCTCGACTATTATAAGAAGTTCCTTTCCGGGAAATACAAGAAGATAAACAGGCTTAACGCCCTCTACAGGACGAAATACAAGAGTTTCTCGTCGGTCGTGCCGCCTTCAGGCAATATATCGAAGCCGGCTGAGCTCGCGGCAGACCTCGACTGGCACATGTTCTGGCGCAGTTATTACGCGATGTACCTCGAGCACCTTATGAAGGAGGCCTCGAAGAGGGGCATAGCCCTGCCGTTCACGCATAACCTGCCGGGATGGGTATGGGGCCGCGCGGTCGAGTTCCCGCTCAACATAACGATGTACCAGGATGTCGCAAAGATGTACCCTAAGATAATCCTCGCCGTGGACCATATACCCGAGAACGTGTCCTACAGGAATTTCCACGACGCGTCGGTGATCCAGCAGTTCGCCCGCGCGATACAGGGCAACAGGGGCCCGACGTTCGTTGCCGAGATGCAGGCCGGCACGAGGGAGCATACCGTCGTGACATACCCGGATGAGCTTGAACTCTTCTATAAATCGGCCCTCGCATACGGCGCCGGCGGGATGAATTTCTACATGTTCTCGCAGGGAAAGAACCCTAAAGGCAAGTCCGCGGTCGGCCCGACATTCTACTGGCAGACGCCTCTCGACCATGACGGCAAGGAATCGCCCCTGTATCCGGTGATCCGAAGGTTCGGAAAACTCGCTTCATCCTACGGCACATTGGCATGCAGGGCTAAACCGGAATCGAAAGTCGCGCTGGTATTTTATAAGCCCTATTACGCGACCGAGCTGGTCAACTCCTATGACCTTTCAAAGGCGGGCCTCAGCTATAACCCCAAGGCAATAAGGGACAGCGTCTTCTACGAGGGGATGGCTAAGGTCATGAAGATGATAAATTGCGATTACGATATAGTAGACCTCGAACAGGCGAAGCCGAAGGACCTCGCGAAATACAGGCAGGTCTGGGCAGTCTCGCTCGAATATATGGACGCGGAAGCGCAGAAACTTCTCGCAACTTACGCGTTGGGAGGAGGACATCTCGTCATCCTTCCGAGGGTGCCGAAATACGACCTTTCGATGAAGCCGTGCGAGGTTATCAAGCTGGCGCTCAAGCTCGGCGAGGCCGAGGAGATATATCCTCGGATGCCGACCGTCGAGTTCTTCGACGTAAGGGAGATATCGGTGCTTAATCCCGTCCAGGTATTCAACGAGCCGAACACGGAGCCGGTTGCGGTCCTGCAGGATGACAGCGTCTGCGGTTTCATTAAGCATTTCGGACCGGGATGGGCGCTCGTCCTCGGCACGGCCTTCGGGTATTCGACGGAGGAGAATATTGAGGCCTATTCACGGATCCTGAAGATGGACGACATACACGGCAACGCGTCATCGGCCAACCGCCGGCTTATCGTGCAGGAGTTCTTCGGGGAAGGCCACGCGTTCCTTTTTGTCGCCAACTATTACAGGACACCCGAATCGGGCTATATAACGTTTGCCGATCCGCAATCGAGGGCGGAGAAGAAGATGCCGTACGGCGCGGAGATGACCGTACCGCCGCTTACGGGCCTCATAATTCCCGTAGGCGTCCAGGTCAGGGATTCGCACGCGAGCGGCGCGAAGGTAATGTTCTCGACATCGCAGGTATTGAGCGCCTTCGAAAAAGGCGGTTCGGTATATGTAGAGCTTCACGGCTTCCCGAAGTCGGACGGAGAGTTGACGGTTGCCCTGAAGAAGAAGCCCAAACAGGTGTTCGCCGACGGGAAGAAGCTGGAATTTTCTTTCAGGTCCGGCGAAGCGATCATACCCTTCAAGCACAGCGACGAAGGTCCGGTGCTCCTGAAGATAAATCTGGGGTAAAAATCAATGAGATCTTACCGTTATGTTATCGCGGTTGCTGCCTTCCTATGCCTTGCGCAGGACGCCTGTATAGCACAGGACAAAGTCCCCGTAAGGATCCCCGCCGGTTCCGACATCAAAATAATAGAACATTTCAACGACGGCAAGGACCCTAACGAGATAGGAGGGGTTCCCGCGCTGGTTTCGAAGAAACCGGCTTTCCTGCAGGCCGCCTACAACAACAAGGTAAGGCGCACGTCCGCCGGTTATTCGCTTGAGATGGAGTTCTATATACCGAAGGGCGAGAGGGCGTCATGGTCTACGGGCTTGAACGACCTCGATATAAGCGCGGCGAAAGGCGTGTCTTTCTGGATGAAGGGTTCGGAGGGCTCGGAGAAGTTGTGGCTCTCGATCGAGGACGGCTACGGTGCGAAAAAGGAAGCCGATATCTCCGGACTTGTGAGTCCTTCGACCGACTGGCAGGAGATAAAAGTGCCGATGGAAAAATTCCCCGGCCTCGACATGAACAAGATGGGCAAGCTCTCATTCATATTCAAGGGAGAGCCGAGCGTCATAAGCGGGAAGATATACCTTGATGATATATCGTTTTACGGCGATAAGGAGCTCTTCTTCAACGGCCTGAAGGATAATATCAGCCGTTACCCCGATAAGGTCCTCGCCGAGGACCGCAGGGGCGAATTGCTGACAAGCCCCGACAGGCAGATGCTTGAGGGCATAGCTAAGGATACATGGGGATTCTTCGACAACGTAGTGGATAAGCGCAGCAGCCTGCCGCTTGACTGGATATGCATGGCGCCCGAAAGGGCGATAGGCGATTACACGTCTCCTACGAACACCGGCCTTTATTTCATAAACCTGGTCGCGGCTTTCGACATGGGATTCATTACGAGGGAGGAAGCGGTCAGGCGTATCTCCGCAACGCTGGATGTCGTGGAGAAGATGCCGCGCTGGCACGGCCTTTGGGATAATTACCACTCGACCACGAACCTGCAGGTCACGCGCAAGTATATCTCGTCGGTCGATAACGGATGGTTCGCGGGCGGGCTCATAATAGCGAGACAGGCGTTTGACAAGGAGCTCGGCAAGCGCTGCTCGAAGCTGCTCGACGAGATGGACTTCTCGGCGCTTTACAACAAGGAGATCGGACAGCTTAACCTCGGCTTCGACAGGGATACGGACAGATATTCCCCGTATAATTACGGCCAGCTCAACGGCGAGGCGAGGTTCACGAGCCTTGTGGCGATAGGCAAGGGCGATGTCCCCCAGGACCACTGGTATAAGATGGCAAGGACTTTCCCTCCCGAAGTGGAGTGGCAGTCGCAGAAGCCGCAGGGCAAGGAAGTGAAAAAATCCGGCGTGAAATATTACCAGGGTTACTATATATATGAAGGCGAAAAGGTCGTCCCGAGCTGGGGCGGGAGCCTTTTTGAGTTCCTGATGCCGTCGTTGATGGTCAAGGAGAAGGAACTTGCCCCGAAAGGGCTCGGCCTAAACGACCTGAAGGGCGCGCAGGTGCATATCGCAATGGCGAAGCAGAAGGGATATAAGGCCTGGGGATTCTCCCCGTGCTCTACCCCGGACGGCAGTTACGGCGGGTATACCGAGTTCGGCGTAGGAGGCATAGGGTTCAAGGGGTATAAGGACGAGGGCGTCGCGACCCCGCATGTCGTCTTCCTCTCGCTGGCCTTCACGCCCGAAGAGGCGATCTCCTGCATCAGGAGGATGCTCTTCTATTTCGACATGTACGGCGAATACGGTTTTTACGATTCGGTCAACGTGAAGAACGGCAAGGTTTCATACAGGTACCTCGCCCTTGACCAGGGCATGATACTGCCTTCCATAGATAATTACCTCAATAACGGGGCCATAAGGCAAAGGTTCCATAAGGATCCCGTGGCGAAAAAGGTAGAAAAACTGTTAAACGAGAATTTCTTCGAATAAAAGGCGGGGCGAAGATGAGGAACGTCAACACGAAGAACGCTCTGGCAACCGACAGGATACTCTCCGACAAACAGAGGAAGAACCTCTCGATCCTCGAACTAGTCGTGAAGCGCGGGCCGATCTCCCGCACCGAGATATCCAGGCAGACCGGCCTGAATATCGTGACGATATCCAATTACATAAACGAATTCATAGCCAACGGCCTCGTCGTCGAAAAGGGTTTCGACGTCTCTACCGGCGGAAGGCGCCCGACGCTCGTCGAGCTGAACCCGAAGTTCGGTTATATGATAGGCGTGGGGCTGACCGCGCTGAATATCGTCGGCATACTCGTCGACCCGAAGATGCAGGTAGTATGCGAGGTCAAGAAGGAAAGGCCGGCAGACAACAGCGAGGCGATAATAGACAGGCTTGTCGAGACCGTCGAGGAAGTCCTCGCGAAGTCGAAGATAGAGCCGGAGAAGATAAAGGGGCTTGGTATCGGCATACCGGGCGTAATCGACGTGGAAGGGCAGACGATAAGATGGCTCGGCTCAATGGGCCTCTCGATGGTGTCGATATCCGGCGTCTCCCTGAAGGACATATTCGAAAAGGAGTTCGATATCCCGACCCTCGTTGAGCATGACGCGGCCTGCGCGGTCTTCGGAGAGCGCTGGTTCGGGTTCGAATCCGACATAAACGACATGATATACATGTATACCGGCGTCGGTTGCGGCCTCATAATTAACGGCCAGATCTACAGGGGCTCAAACGGTTCGGCGGGGGAAGTCGGTATATTCAACGCGACAGAGCCGGACGCGGAAGCCAGGAGGAAGGAGTCCTTAAGCCTCGGCACATGGGAGATCGACCTCGGCGTTACATATTACGCGAGGGAAGCGATGAAGGCCGGCGGGAAATCACGGATATTCGAAGCGGCCGGAGGGGATCCCGGCAAGATAAATCTCGGTTTGGTGATAGAGGCATCCAAGGCGGGGGACAAGCTCGCGAACGAGCTTCTTGAAGATGCCGGAAAACGGTTGGGGAAAAAGATAGCGTTCCTTGTAAACCTCCTGAACCCCGAAGTCGTCGTAATAGGCGGAGGGGTTGAACAGGCGGGGTCGCTTTTCATGGATTCCGTCAAGAGGACCATAAATTCGTGGTCCCGCGAGGAGAATATAAGGAACCTAAGGATAGTGCCTGCGAGGCTCGGACATAGCGCAGTGGCCATGGGCGCGGCCTGCCTTGTCTTGCAGAGGATCTTCATGAACGCCTAAAAACAGGAGGCCTTGGTGATGAGAGGGGTAAAGAGGTTATTGGCGTGTTTTATCATCCTCGCCTTTGCATTACAGGCGGCAGGATGCGGCCAGCAGCAGGCAGGGGGGAAACCGAAGAGGGTGCCGATAAAGGTGGCATTCTGGGGCAGCCCCGAAGAGATAGAGATTATCACGACTACGCTGAACAATTGGCAGAAATCCCACCCGGAGATACAGGTCAAACTCGAGCACATACCGTTCGGCAGCTATGTAAGTAAGATACTTACCGAGATAGCCGGCCGCGCCGCGCCCGATATTATAGCGGCGGAGGTCAATATGTTCGTATCGTTCGCCGACAAGGATGTCTTTCTCGACCTGAACCCTTACGTGGAAAAGGACGGCACGTTCAATCTCGGCGACTTCTTCCCGGAAGTCGTGGACAGGTATACGGTCAACGGGAAGGTGCTCGCGATCCCGAGGGACACGGCTCCGATGGCGTGCGTGTATTATAACAAAAAACTGTTCGACGAAGCGGGCCTGCCTTACCCGACCGACGACTGGGACATGAACGACCTGCTCGATAAGGCGAAGAAACTGACCAAGTTCGACAAGGACGGGAAGGTAACGCAGTATGGTTTCTACAGTGATATGTGGCCAAACTTCGTAATGTGCTTTGGCGGCAAGATGTCTGACAACGTCAAGAACCCTAAAAAATGCCTGCTCGGCTCGAAAGAATCGATGGAAGGCCTGCAGTTCCTCGTGGACCTTTCGCAGAAATACAAAGTATCGCCGACCTCTAACACTTTCCGCAACCAGGGGCTCGGCGTCATACAGATGTTCATGATGCAGAGGGTCGCGATGTTCCACTCGGGCATATGGGAGACGCCGATAGTCAAGAAGGTCAAGGATTTCGACTGGGATGTCGCGATGTTCCCGAAAGGCCCTAAAGGCATAAGGAAGTTCGCGACCGGCGGGACCGGCTACGGTATACTGAAGTCGACGAAATACCCCGATGAGGCGTGGGAAGTGCTGAAAGCCCTCAGCGGAGACGACGGGCAGATAATGCTGGCGGAATCGGGACTCGCTCAGCCGGCGAACAAGAAGATAGCCGAAGGCGAGCATTTCGCCCTGAGCAGCAACGTACCGCTCAACAAGAAGATGCTCAATGAGGCGGTAAAGATGACGGTATACGACCCGTTCCACGCGAAATGGCGCGAGATACGCGACCTGTACATCTACCCGGAATTCGACCTGATGTTCAACGGCCTGAAGCCGGTCAAGGATGCAGTGGACGCGATAGTGCCTAAAGCGAACGAACTATTTAACGAAGAGGAATAATCAGCGAAGATGAAATTCCAGAACGATTACGGCTATTTTACCGATGACGGCAGGGAATACGTAATTACCAGGCCGGATACCCCGAAGCCCTGGGTCAACGTCATCTCCAACGGCGCTTATTCGCTCGTCGTATCGCAGGCCGGCTCGGGATTCTCGTGGTGGGAGAATTCGAACCTCGCGAGGATCACGCGATGGGAGCAGGACCTCGTCCGGGACGAGTGGGGCAAGTATATATACGTCAAGGATAAGGACACCGGCGAGCACTGGTCGCTCGGATGGAAACCCGTCTGCCCCGATTTCGAAAAGTACGAATGCAGGCACGGGCTTGGTTATACGGTCCTGTCTGCGACATTCAAGGGGATAAGCTCGGCCGTGACGATGTTCGTGCCCCGGGGCGAGCAGCTCGAGCTCTGGAAGGTCACGCTTAAGAACTCGTCCGATACGGTGAAGTCCCTGTCGATGTTCACGTATTTCGAATGGCTCCTCGGCAACAAGGACGACACGCACAGGGAGTTTCATAAGACCTTCATCGGCACGGAATACGTTAAAGGCTCACGGGCGCTTTACGGCACGAAGAGGAAGCAGCTGATGCTCAAGGGCCAGATAATCAGCGAATGGCCCTGCACCGCCTTCTTTGCGTCGTCGGTCGAGCCCGAGTACTACGAGGGCGAGAAGGAGAACTTCATCGGCATGTACCGCACGATAGCCGACCCGGCCGCGGTCGAGAAAGGCATGCTTACGAATACGACCGGCAGGTGGAACGATTCTATTGCGTCCCTGCAGGTCAGTATAGACCTTAATCCGGGCGAATCGAAGGACGTTGTATTCATGCTCGGCATGAGCCAGGGCAGGGCCAAGGACGCGAAAGCGATCGGCAGGTATTCCGACGTTAAGAATGTCGACGCCGCCCTCTCCGAAGTGAAGAAGTACTGGGAAGAGATGCTCTCCGGCCTCGTCGTAAAGACGCCGGATGCCGCGATGAATATAATGACGAACACCTGGCTGAAGTACCAGGCGATCTCCGGAAGGATCTGGGGGCGCTGCGCGTATTACCAGTCAAGCGGCGCTTACGGGTTCAGGGACCAGTTGCAGGATAGCCAGATATTCCTTCCGCTGGATACGTCGCTCACGAAGAAACAGATACTCCTGCACGCTTCGCACCAGTTCAAGGACGGGACGGTCTACCATTGGTGGCACACGCTCGCCGAATGGGGCCCCAGGACGAAGAAGGTTGACGACCTGCTCTGGCTCGTCTTCGTGACGCTCAGCTACATCGAGGAGACCGCCGATTACAAGATACTCAAGGAGAAGGTAAAGTTCGTGGACGGCGGCGAGGCGACGCTGCTCGAGCATTGCGAGCGTTCCCTCAGGAAGGTCCTCTCGAGGTTCTCGAAACGGGGGCTCCCGCTTATCGGCGAGGGCGACTGGAACGACGGCATGAACTTTGTCGGGGTCAACTTCAAGGGCGAATCGATATGGATGGCGCATTTCTTCGCCGACATAATCAAAAGGTGGTCCGAGGAGGTCCTGTCGAGCAAGGCCGTCAACAGGAAGGCCGACGCGAAGAAGTATGCGAAGAGATACGAGGGCCTCAAGAAGGCGATAAATAAATACGCGTGGGACGGCGAATGGTACTGGAGGGCCACATGCGACGACGGCTCCCTGGTAGGCAGCGCGAAGAACAAGGAAGGCAGGATCTTCCTGAACGCGCAGATATGGGCCGTGATCGCCGGGACGGGCACCGAAGAGAGGATAAAGAAGGCGCTGGATTCCTGCAGGAAGTACATATACAGGGATTACGGCGCAATACTGCTTTATCCCGCCTTTTCGGAACCAAACCAGAAGATCGGCTATATCAGCCGTTATGCGGCGGGCGTAAGGGAGAACGGCGGCGTATATACCCACGCAGCGACGTGGGCCGTGATCGCCGAATCCCTCAGGAAGAGGCCGGAGCTCGCGTTCGACCTTTACAGCAAGATATGCCCTCCGAACAGGACCGCGGATATAGACCATTACAAGGCCGAGCCGTATGTGACGCCGGGCAATTCGGACGGGCCCGATTCGCCCAACTACGGCCGCGGCAGCTGGACCTGGTATACGGGTTCGGCCGCATGGCTCTGCAGGGTGGGCACGAACTGGCTTCTCGGCGTAAGGCCGGTCCTCGACGGCTTGCTGATAGACCCCTGCATTCCCAAGGCGTGGGGCGGGTTTGAAATGACGAGGAAATTCCGCGGCGCGACCTATAGGATAACGGTCTCCGACCCTAACCACGTATCATACGGCGTCAAGGAGATAAAGGTGGACGGCAGGAAGATAAACGGCAACGTCGTGCCGGCGCCGAGGGACAATAAGGCGCATACCGTGGAGGTCTTGCTGGGCAGGTTGAATATGGCGCGCCCATAAGGTAAACTTAACGGGAAGAGTTTTATAAACAGAAAGGGGGTCGGGTAGAAATGAAGACCATACTGTCTTATTTGGCCGTTTTTGCGGTTGTTTTGATGTTTGCCGGTCAGGCGTCTGCGGCGACGCTCGTGATAGCTGACTTCAACACCGGGGATAAGCCGAACAATGTCGGCGGCGATTTCGGCGCGTGGAACAGGGACGAAGCCGACCAGACGCAGGGTTGCACGATGAATTTTAACCAGACCGATATGCACGGCGGCACCGGTTCCTCCGTACAGCTCGATTACGATGTAGATTCGCCGAACCCGGCGTATAACGGCTTCTGGATGAAACTCCAGAACCAGGATGCCTCGCAGTATGATAAGCTGAGCCTCTGGATAAAGGGCGATGCGACTGCCGGTTTCTCGCCGAAGGTCAAGCTCGAGCTGAAGAACGCAAAGGGCGAGGTCGGCAAGTATTTGGTAAGCAACATAACGGCCGACTGGCAGGAGATAGTCATACCGTTGGCGCAATTCGGCGGCCTGACTGACCTGACGTCGATGACCGAGTTCGTCGTGGTCTTTGACGACATGACCTGTGCCGCGAAGAAGCAGGGCACGATATACATCGACGACATAGCTTTCGTCAAGTAACCAAAAAGGGCGGTTCGGGAGCGGATCCCCCTGGGAACCGCCGCGATTACCGCCCTTTTTATTTTGCGTGCAGGGTATGGAAGAAGAAAAAGCCAGGATAGAAGCAAGGGTCCGCCGGGAGATGATGCAGCTCTTTATAGAAGAGGCCAGGATAGAGGCCGAGGCGAAAGAGCGGCATGAAAAGTTCCTGAAGGACAAGGAAGACGAGAGGCAGCTGAGGTCCGGGATCGTGCCCGGCGGAGGGGGCCTCGAGATAAATGTTGCCTCCATGAAAGCCCGCATGCGTCTCGAGGAGAGGATCAAGCTCGAAAAGCTCAGGGGCAAGAGGATATTGCAGGGCGCTCTCATCTCTTCGGCGGTCATCTTGGCCGCCGTCCTGATGTTTATGGCACAGCAGAAAGAGCCCGCCGTATTCTATGACCTCGCGGCCATCAAGGATTCCCTTAAGAAGGCATCCGCGTACCACGGGCAGTTCAAGGTAGATGAGGTGTTCCTTTCGAGGAACGCGCCTTCGGCGGTTATTGAGCTGTCGTTCCTGCCTTCCACCGAAAAGGACCTTAAGGATTTTGTCGAAGGCCTTGTAAAGAAATATTCTATGATGCGTCCGGGCGAGAAGATCAACATAATCCTGAAAGCGAAGAAGAGGATATACGCTACGGTCTCCTATATACCCCGCGGTAATTCCATAGAAATAGAACTGATGAAATAATGCCCCTTCTCGTCGGACTCGCCTATGACATAAAGCCGACGCGGCCGAAACGCGCCTCCGGCGATGCATACGCGGAGCACGACAGCCCCGAGACGATATCGTCGGTCGAGGAAGCGCTCAAGGCCGGCGGGCACGGTGTAGTCCGCATAGGCAGCTCAAAAGATCTCCTGAAAAATATCCGGCGCCTGAAATGCGATATCGTATTCAATATAGCCGAAGGGATATCGGGCAGGAACAGGGAATCCGAGGTGCCGATACTGCTGGACATAGCCGGAATACCATATACGGGGCCCGATGCGCTTGCGTTATCCGTCACGCTCGACAAGCCGTCCGCGAAAAAAATATTCAAATACCACGGCATCCCTACGCCGCGTTATTCCGTGGCGGCCTCGGCCTCGCGCATAACCCTTCCAAAGGGCATGGGGTTCCCGGTCATAGTCAAACCCGCGCATGAGGGTTCGGCCAAGGGCATAGGCGCGGATTCGGTCGTAAAAGATATGCGGTCATTGGAGCGCAAAGCCGCGCATGTAATAAATACTTATAAGCAGCCCGCTCTCATAGAAGAGTTCGTGGAAGGATGGGAGTTCACCGTGGGAGTGATAGGCAACGCGCGGATGTCCGTTCTTCCCGCCGTCGAGAGGCACGTCTGCGCGAAGAGCGGCCTTAGCAGCCATGTCCTTGAAAAATGCGGGCATGCATCGGCGGGCCGGGGATACAGGAAACTTTTCGGCGTTGATCCGGCCATTGAGGGCCGGATCAAGGGCCTGGCGGCCGAAGCTTTCCTCGCGCTCGAATGCCGCGATTTCGCGAGGTTTGACTTCCGCGTCTCAGCGCGCGGCAGGCGCATATTCATGCTCGAGGCGAATCCGCTGCCTTCCCTCGCAAAAGACGATTATTTCGCGATGGTCGCTCAACTGCAGGGCCTGTCCTACCAGGATATGATAAACCGGATGTTCGACGCCGCGCTTGAAAGGTGCGGCTTGTCATGAAAGACGCGTATTCGTTCCCCTTATATTGCGACGCGGCATACAGCTGGGACCGTTCGCCCGAATGCGATTTTATCGAAAGATGCGCAGAAAAATACTCTTCCGGCCCCGCGCGGAATTCGGTGCTGGACCTTGCCTGCGGCACCGGTATACATCTTATGGAATTCGCGCGCCGGGGATACCGCGCGTCGGGGATAGACAAATCGCCGGAGATGGCGGAATTCGTGATTGCGAAAGCCGTCTCCGCGGGCCTCAAGATAGGTTGTTCCGTCGAGGACATGAAGGATTTCACTCCGCGCGGCCCGTATTCTCTCGCCATCTGCATGCTCGATTCGTTCAGGTACCTGCTGACGGACGCGGATATCAGGTCTCACCTTCGCTCGGTATCGCGGTCGCTCGAAAGCGGCGGCATATATTTCATAGATCTCTGGATGCCGCCCTCCGCGGACGGCGTCGAATGGGAGGATATCTCCTGGTCCCAGGGATCGGGCCGGATACATGTGGACGCGAGATACTTGCAGCATGCGCGGACCTTCGACGCGGATACGAAGACATTCGAGGACGAACTCATATTCAAGGTCAGCGGGCCCGGCGTCGATACGACAGTAAGCTCCAGGGCGAGGACGAGGATGCTTCTGTACGATGAACTCTGCCGCATAGCGGAGGAAGAGGGCTCCTTCACGCCGCCCGGGAAATTTTATAATTTTGACTTTGGCGAAAAAGGAGTTTATAATAACAGGCATATAAGGACTAATATCATTTTAACGAAACGGAGGTAGCTCATGCCAAAGGCAACGTTAAAACTCATCACATTCTGTGCGTTATTTTTACTGGCGGCCGCATTATCGGGATGCGCAGGCATAGAGCCGCCGTCGGTCGAGCAGATAGTCAAACATCCATTTGGCACCTCGATGCTCAGGGCGGGGCTTACAAAGGACCAGGTTATCGCGCAATGGGGCGAGCCCGACCTGAAGGAATTTGATAATACCGGCAAATGGGGCAACTCCAAGGAGAGGTGGACCTATTACGGAAGGTACAACGACCTGCCGGTTGACGAAGGGTATCTTACGAACACCCAATACCTTTATTTTGACGGGAAATACCTGGTAAGATACAATGAATGACCCCTCGGGGACAGGGCGTTTTGGCTGTTGTATACAATGCGAGTCCTTTTGGAACTGTCCGACCCAGCCGGGGACAAGGGAGAGCAGTGAGTGCTGTCCCCAGTGCAGTAAACATGAGATATGCAAGATAATAAAAGAAAAAGTCAGGGAAGGGCTTAAGAAAGCCGTATAGGCATATATTTTTCCGGAATTAAGGGGGCGCCGTTTTAAACGGCGCCCCCTCTGTTTTCTCTTGACAATCGACTTATTAACAAATACTATATAAGCTAATAAATGATAGTAAGACATAAGGTTATATATCACATGTTAATACTTATTAACAACTCTGAAAGAGGACTGTATGGGGCCTGTTAAGGGCAATCTAATCACCGTTGATGAGTTGTCGCAGCTGTTTTCTATGTCAAAGGCTACGATCAACTACTACACCAATATGGGCCTGCTTCATATATGTGAAAAGCAGGGTAATAAGCGGTTATACGATAAAACGGAAGTCGAGGAGCGCCTAAAGAAGATTAAGGAGCTTCGCAGGAGCGGTTACAGCCTGAGGCTTATACGGAAGCAGTTCTCCGGGCTTCAGCCCTTTGGTAACCCGGAAACAGACGGAGGGATCCCGTAAAATGCTCGACGACCTTAAGAATATCATAAAAAGATTGAATGAACTCGATGTCGCCGGGGATATCTCGCCGGCCGTTTCCGGCCAGCCCGTCCAGCCGGTATTACCTAAGGTCTTCTCGGTGAGCAGGCAGATAATCGCGGTGACGAACCAGAAGGGCGGGTGCGCTAAGACGACAACTGCCGTCAACCTCGCGGGATGCCTCGCCGAGAGGGGGTTCAGGGTGCTCGTGATCGACCTCGACCCGCAGGCGCATGCGAGCCTCGGGCTCGGGCTCGACAAGGACAGCATGGACAGGACGATATACGACGTGCTTATGAATAACGTCTCGCTTTGCGACGTCATATCGAAGACGCAGGTTGAAGGGCTCGACGCCGTCCCGTCGAATTCGGTATTGTCGGGCGCCCAGCTGGAATTGGCCACCGTATTGGGCAGGGAGAGCGTCCTGAGGATAGCGGTAAGGAAGATGCTTCTCAAGAAGGATTACGATTTTATTATATTCGACTGCAACCCGAGCTTGAACCTTGTCACGATAAACGCCCTCGTTGCCGCCGACTCCATACTTATACCGATACAGACCCACTATTATTCGCTTGAAGGCATGAAGGAGCTCTTCTCGACCATAGATATCGTGCGCGAGAGGCTGAACCCCGACCTGCAGATACTCGGCATACTTGCCACGCTTTACGACACCCGCACGAAGATAAGCGCAAAGATGCTCGAACAGATACGCGGGTATTTCAAGGGGATGGTCTTCGATACGGTCATCCGTAATAACGTGAAACTCTGCGAGGCGCCGATATTCAAAAAACCCATCCATGTCTACGACAACCGCTCGCTCGGGGCCCGGGATTATTTTTGTTTAGCCGATGAAATAGTCGCGAAGACGCAAAAATGCGAGGTGAGGCTTGACGCAGGAAAAGTTGCCTGATAACGCCGGCGCCCAGAACGTCGTAAAGGACATCTTCGAGCGCAAGAGGCCGGACGAGACATCGTCAAAGAAGATCTCGTCGCTTTTCGGCGCGCCAGCGCAGGCGCGTCCGTCCGCGCCCCGGAAAGAAAGGCGTTTCAGCGGGTATCTTCCCGTAGGCCTGGATATAAGCGCGTCCGGCATATCTTTCGCGAGGATCGGGAGGTCCGACGGCGAGCTCATTTTCGCGGGCGGGTCGCTCGCGACAGGCGCTTCGATAAGGCAATGCGCGTCTGAGAACGCGCTGAAAGGCGACACGGTGATCGGCCTGCCGGCCGCGGACGTGAAATTCAGGGTGGTCAAACTGCCTCCGATGCCGGAAGCCGAAATAGAGAGCGCTGTTGCCTGGGCGGCCGCAGAGGCGCTCGGGGTGGATGCGCGCAGGATGCAGGAAATGAGTATGGATTACGCGGTCCTGCGGGAGGCCGGCATGCCTTCCGCAGAAACCAGCATCTTTATCGCGGCAGCGGACAGGGAGGAGGTGCTCGGGAAAATGAGGGAGGCCTCGGATGCCGGGCTCAATGTCCTGGCGGTCGAACCGTCGCCGCTGTCGCTTTATTCCGCGATGTGCTCTTTTTCCGCGGGCGCGGGAGACGCTTCAACGCTTACGCTGATGCTGAATATCGGCCGCGGCTCCGGGGAGATAATCATAGGGCTCGGCCGCGACGTATGGGCGGTGCAGGAAACGTCCATATCCGCAGATCTCCTTCGCGGAGCGCTCAATGATGACGGCAGCGTCGCATCGAAACCTTCGGTCTCATCGGCCCTCGAGAGCCTCATAATAGATATCGAGCATTCGTTCAAGACGGTCTCGGGATTATTCGCAAGGCCGGATTCGTTGTCGCCCGGCAGGATAGCCGTATCGGGCCCCGGCGCCGTGAACAAGGGTATATGCCCGTTCCTTAAGAAAACATTCAATATACCGGTCGACCTGTTCGATCCGTTAGGCGCGGGCCCGGAATTGGCCGCGGCTGTCGGGCTTGCGTTGAGGGGAGCAAAAGATGAAGCGGTTTAACCTTATACCGAAACAGGGCAGGAAAGCGCAGGCAGCGCAGCCCGGCGCAGGCGGTCGGAAGCAGCCAAAGGTCAACATACTGTTCGTGATCGCGCTGCTGGCCGTTGTCCTTATAGCGGCGCCGAACGCGTTGAACCGCCGCAGCGGCGACAGGATTGCGGCCGCGAAAGCGCGCCTCGAGGAAGCCAAGAAGGAACTTGGGCGCAGGCAATCGCAGCGCGTGCTGATAGCGAAGGACTACGACCTGCTGGTCAAGAAAAAGCTGGCGGCTGAAGAAAAACTGCAGTACCTGAAAGACGCCGAGACGGGTAAGCCCGCGGAATTATCGCAGGCCCTTGTCTATATGCCTACGCTCATACCGGACGAGATCTGGATAAACAAGCTGACCGTCGAAGGGCGGCGAGTGGTCATAAACGGCTCCACTCTGGACAACCAGGCCGTATCGAAGTTCATGGAGAACCTTAACAGGTCGAACAAGTTCAAGGGGTCCAGTTTTAATTTCACGCAGAAGGGCGAATTGGGCGACGCGACGCTCTACAATTTTGAGATCGCGGCGCAGATGGCAAACTAAAGGGGCTGAATGGGCAACAACAGGAAATTGATCGTTATAGTCGTTGCGGCCGCTTTCGCGGCCCTGGCCGGGTATAGCCTGGTCGGGCGCGGTTTCGTCGAGGAACAGAACGCGGTGAGATCCGAACTGCGGAAGATCGAGGACGAGACTGCCAAGACGAGGGAGAAATTCCCGGATATAAAGGCGCAAGAAAAGGAACTGGACGGCCTGCAGAAGAGCTATGACAGCGTGCTGAAGGATATTGCGGGCTATGAGAAGAAGATACCTTCCGCCGCTTCGGTATCGAAGCTTCTCGGGGAGATGACCCGCCGCTCCGAGGGGCTCGGAATGGATTTCGACTCGATAAGGCAGGATATCGAAAGGGAGAAAGAGGGTTACATAAAGCTCAAGCTTGACATAAAATTCTCGGGCCCTTATTCGAGCGTAGTGAATTACCTTGACCGCCTTCAGAACCTTTCCGATTATCTTGTCGTATCCGACGTGGAGATATCCCAGTCGAAGGAAGGCGCCTCTCATTCGAAGACGAATATGCGGGTCTCGATGCTGCTGCTCGAGAAAGGCGCTGACCTGGCCGCGTTCGAGAACGCGCGGACCCCGGAAGCGATAACCCTGAAAGCGGACCCGTTCACTTCCAAGAAACCCGGCAGGAAAGAGAAGGCCGGGGATTTCAAGTTATCGGGGATAACGCAGGCGGGAAACGATTCCACCGCCATAATAAACGATGAGGTAGTCAGGACAGGCGCAAAGATCGGCGGGTGGGAAGTCACGCAGATATCGAAGGACGCGGTAACGCTTACCGACGGGAACGATACCGTTACTGTTACACTTAACAGATAACACGAGGGAGACATGAACAACAAACTGAAATATTTCGCGGCAGTCATGATCTTGTCATTGGCCATCGGGGCGGTGGCGGCGGAACCGGATCCGCTGATATCGCTCGATTACAAGGATGCCGACATCAACGCGGTCCTGCGCTCCCTGGCATGGTCCTACGGCCTCAACCTCGTGACAGGCACCGACATAAAAGGCAAGATCACGGTCAACCTGAAGAACGTGACGCTAAGCGAGGCGCTCGACGCGATACTCACCGCCAGCGGCTATGCCCACGTCCAGAAGGGGAACATAATCTACATAAGCTCCGGCTCCGCCGAAGGCATAGACATGTCCAGCGAGGCGGTGTTCCTGAAATACCTCAAGGCGGCGGAAGCGCAGAACCTGCTGCGGAAGGTGATCTCCGCAAAAGGCGATATCAAGGTCGACGAGGTCTCGAACATGCTGATAATCACCGATTACACCGCCAATATCGAAAAGGTCAAGAAGCTTATCGACAGCATAGACCTGCCGCCCCAGCAGGTCCTTGTAGAGGTGAAGATAGTCGATATCACTTCGAAGGACCTTGAGAATCTCGGTGTGACATGGTCGGCCGATTACAGCCCGGCCGGAGCGGTCAAGGGGCTGTTCGACAGGAAGACAGGGTTCCAGGAAGAACTGAAGACGACAACGGCGGTCCCCGGGCCGTCCGGCACTCTCTCCGGAGGGCAGTTCAAGATCGACACCCTGAATTTCAAGGGCCTGTCGCTTACGGCCACGATAGACGCGTTATGCCAGGACCAGAAGGCGAACCTGCTCGCGTCCCCGTCTATAGCGGTGCTGAATAACCGCGAGGCGAGGATAGTCATAGGAGAGAAGGTCCCTTACAAGGAGAGGACGCAGACGACTACAGGCACGACCGAGACGACGAAGTTCATAGATGTCGGCACTACTCTGCGGGTGATCCCGTCTATCAACGCGGACGGTTATATCACGATGCTGATCCACCCGGAGGTCAGCTCGGTATCGGCGCTGCTCGACGCGGGCCCGAGGATAACCACGCGCGAAGCCGACACTACCGTCAGGGTCAAGGAAGGCGAGACGATTGTCATCGGCGGCCTGATAAAGCAGACGGATGATAAGATAAAATCGAAGATACCGTTGCTCGGCGACCTGCCGGTCATCGGGTTCCTGTTCAGCAACCGCTCGAAGGACCAGGCGCAGACGGAACTCGCCGTCTTTATTACGCCGAAGATACTCCGGTCCAAGGAGGAGGCGAAGATATACGGGGCAAAGGAAGAGGAAGAGGTTTACGTGAACATCGGGCCCACAGGGGAGCTCAGCATCGCGTACCAGCTCTTCGAGAAGGCGGATAAGCTCGATAAGGGCATCGGCCTGGAGAGCCGCCGCAAGGACATAAAATACAGGAAGACCCAGGCCTTGAGCCTGTTTGAGAATATCGCGAGCCAGTTCCCGAGCAGCCCGAAAGCCCCGGAATCGCTCTATCGCGCGGCGCTTATAGAGTACTATTATTTCGGCGATAACATAAGCGCGAGGGACAAGCTTGAGAAACTTATATCCGATTTCCCGAAGAGCGCATTCGCGGATTACGCGAGGGAGCTTTACGAGAGCATGGACAGCGCGCCTTTGCCTGGAGATAAGAGCCAGCCGGGCGCAAAAACAAATATTTCAATAGGTCGATGAAAGATACAGATGCCAAAGTACACATACCGAGCGCGCGACAAATCCGGCCAGCTGGTCACCGGGTCCGCCGAGAGCGGGAACGAATACGAAGTCGCATCCGGCCTTAAGGACCTCGGTTACAGCATTGTGGAAATAAGGCCCGAGACGGCATCTTCGGGCGGCCTGCAGGAGTACTACTACAGTGCGGTCTCCAGGATAAGCAGGCAGGAGATAATCGTCTTCACGAGACAGCTTGCCACGCTGCTGCGCACGGGAAATACCCTTACCTCATCCCTTGATAACGTGGCCGAACAGGTCAAGAACCAAAAGCTCAGGGGCGTGATAAAGCAGGTCATGAAGGACGTGCAGAGCGGCATGAGCTTCTCGAAAGCCGTAGCGAAACACCCGCAGGTGTTCGACGGGTTCTTCGTCTCGATGGTAAAGATAGGCGAGGCCGGCGGCCTGCTTGACGATGTCCTTGAGCGCCTCGCTTCGCTCGGGGCCGACGAGCTCGAGATAAGGTCGCGCGTGCAGTCCTCGCTGATCTATCCGGTCGTGCTTATAGGGCTCTCGCTGGCCGTAGTGGCTTTCGTGCTCGTGGCGGTGCTGCCTAATTTTGTTTCGATATTCGAGGCGTCGCAGGCCAAGCTTCCGGTTCCTACGAAGATCATACTTGGCCTGAGCTGGGCGCTGAGGAATTACTGGTACCTCGCGGCCGGCGGGCTCGTCTTATGCGTCTTCTGGCTTAAATGGTACATCTCCACCCCCGAAGGCAGGTACAGGATAGACGGCTATATATTAAAATCGCCGCTTTTCGGCGAATTATACCTGAAGGTCATGATATCGAGGTTCAGCAGGGCGATGGCTGCCCTCACGAAGACGGGCGTCCCTTTCCATGAGGGCCTCGCCGTCGTGGAGAATACCATACCCAACACGGTACTGCGCAGGACATTCATAGATATACGCAACAGGGTAAATGTCGGACAGGGGGTGACCGAGGCATTCAGGTCATCGGGCATATTCCCGCCGATGGTGATACAGTTGATAAGCAGCGGCGAGAAATCCGGGCACCTCGACGAGATGTTCTCGGAGGTGGCCTCGTTCTACGAGCCGGAGGTCGAGTATACGCTGCGTAATTTCACGAGCCTGCTCGAGCCGTTCCTGCTGCTGGTCATGGGCGCGATAGTCGCGTTCATAGCCCTTTCGGTGCTTTTGCCGATATTCAACCTAATCAAGATAATAAAAGCGTAAAGGAGAGCAATATGAGGCAGCGTAAAGGTTTTACACTTATCGAGATACTGATAGTGATAACGATAATCGCTATCCTTGCCACGACGATAATACCCAACTTCATAGGGTTCGATGTCGAGGCGCGCATAGCCGCGACACAGACCAACCTCAGCTCCATAAGGACCAGGATCACGCTCTTCAGGGCCAAGGAGGGCAGGTATCCGGACACCCTCGATGAGATGCTGACCGCGCAATACGATGATATGGGCGTGAAACGCGCTTACCTTGACCGCATCCCGCCCGAACTGGTGACGAGCAAGAAGGGCCTCAGCACGATAGAGAACATATCGAGCGGAGATTCGCCGTCCGGAAAGGGCGGCTGGGCGTACATAACGGACAAGGCGGACGTCGTGGTGAACGTCACCGAGCCGTTGAGCTCAAAATGGGGAAGCTATGCGGGGCAGAAGCCGAACGAATGGTAACAGGCGCGGCGCCGTATTATTCGGCGTACTGGTCGTCCTATTGACCGTAAGCCTCATCGGCGCGAGCCTTGTCGCGCTGCTGTCGTCTATCGCGCTGACGAACCAGTATGAGGTGAGCCGCGCGAAAGCGCTGTACCTTGCCGAAGCCGGCATCAGCCAGGCGGTATTCCTGCTGAAATCCCAGGCGATAATCATAGGCAGCGAGGAATATTTCGTGAACCCCACCTCCCTCGGCGACGGGACGTACGAGGTAAAACTGGATTTCAGGCAGTCGCTGTTGTCGTCGACCGGGAAGGTCGGCGGGATAACGAGGACGATACAGTTGAAATTCAACTCGTTCTAAAGCATGAAAGCCCGTAACGGCTTCACATATACGGAAGTGCTCATCACGCTGGCCGTGCTCGCGGTTCTTTTTGTGCCGATGATGCGCCTCTTCTCGCACACACTGGCGTCCTCCTCGATGACGGGGGAGACGATAACGGCGCTTAACCTGGCCAAATGGCAGATGGAGCGCGTGAAGAACCTCGATCTCACGACCGAGCGGTTCAAGGAGATAGGCAGCGCATATTATCCGCCGGCCGAGGAGCCGCCGATAGAATTGAACGGCAGGAGATGGAGGATATATACGGATGTCGACGCGGCTTCCGAGCCGTTGAAAGTGAAAGTATCGGTATTTCTTGACGGCAGGGCGGACAAGGGCCCCGTGGTAGAGCTAGTCACCTTACTTGAGGACATGACGTGGATAAAAGGCAGTCCGGATTCACGCTAGTAGAGCTGCTTATAGCGGTCCTTATTGCCGTGTTCATAACGGGCGCAATATACTGGAGCGTGGCGACCGCGCTGCAGAGTTGGGCGTATATGAAGGACGAGCTGATGCTGCAGAAGGTCCTTTCCCAGGTTATGCAGGAACTCGTAGAGGGTACGCCGGACAGGAACGGCCTGCGGGACTCGCTCGAGATAGTCAAAGCGTATTCGGACGAGATCGAGGCAGTGTACCCGTGGACCGATTCGAGCCATATGGCCCAGAGCGGGCTTAACGTATACGAGCTGGACAGGGAAATAAAACCGGGCTCGAGCATCCCCATAGCGGAAGCGCGCGCGCCGGATACGGACGCCTACTATCCGATAGCGGTCTCTATGCTTGACTGGGGCAGGAAGGAAGAACTGGACAAAGTCCAGCTGGCGTCGAAGGTCGCCCCGGGAAGCCGGTTGCGTTTCACGTTCCATCCCGACCCGGAGAAAAATCCCGATACGGTCACGAGATACAAATGGTCCGGGGAGGCCGGGCAGGTATTCGTCGAAGATTCCGGCGGCAGGGCCGAAATATCAAAGAACCCGTTCGGTATAAAGATAACGTCCTTCTCCTTAAGGTATTTCGATAATGCCAACAGGAACATCTCCGAAGGAGGGGATGTTCCGGATGATATGCTGCAGTTCATCGGCGGCATAGAGATATCCGCCGAGGCAAGCTTACCGCCGCTGGCCGGCAATAAGGCATCCGCCAGGACGAAGCGCCTGATAAGTTTCGTCAGCCTGAGGAACAGCCCCGCAAAGGGCGGCGCCCTTGCCGTTAAGGAAGGGATGAGAATCCCTGTTCCCGATTCACGCCATATACGGACTTTTTTCCTTTCGAACCTTTCAGGAATAGACGACAGGGACGTTATACAGCTGACCGCCGTTCCGTCAAAGGGAAGCGAATGGAGGCTGACGGTCAATTTCAGCCGCACGGGCCTTGCGGCGCCGAAGATCTCATCCTATACGATAGAATATCCCGCGGGAAAGACGGTCTTCAGCGACAAGCCTAACACGAGCGTAGAGGCGGGGCTTAACTTGCTCTCGCTCGGCCCGAACGGCATGTATGATTACGACTATGATGAGGATACCGACAATATAGTATTGTGCGAAGGCGAAGTGGAGCTCAAAGTCACGAAGATGGACATATCGGGGGCCGCGTTATTCATAAGATGAAGAATGCGTCGAGCGCGCTTATAGCATTTGCCTGCGCGGCAGTTTTCACGGCCGCGTGCCAGGGGGCGGCATACTGCGCCGACAAGAACTGGATCGGCGCGGGCGACGCTTCGACCTGGGCCGACCCGAAAAACTGGAATCCTGAAGGAGCGCCGACTTCCGCGGATGACGTCACGATAGACCTCGAAGGGTCCTCCGCGGAGGCTGCGGAGACATTCGAGGCCAAGTCCGTCACCGTCGGCGGCGGCAACACATCCTTATTTTCCACCGATAATTTCGTATACGGGGAGATATCCCCGGCCTCTCCTTCGGACGAGGCATTGTATATAAAAAAGGCCGGCACCGCCGTGCTTAACGGGGCCGGCACTATAACATTAAGAGGCATGTTCAAGAATACCGAGGAGACAGTGACGGGTGAAGAATCTTTCATGTTCACATTGGAATAAAATCTAAAGGAGGAATTCGAAATGCTTACATTAAGAAATAATGTATCCGCAAGGATGTCCGCACCGGTATTCGCCGTATTGTTGGTATACTTCTTCGCCAGCTGGTTCATGCTTGCGCCGCCGGGCGCGGCGGGCGAAGCCCATGCCGGCCAGCTCGAATTCGACGGCGTCCCGGTCGATATAACGACCGCCGCGAACGAGGACCTGGTCATAGCCCCGGGAAGCGGGGGAAATACCCAGGTCGGTACCGCCACGGGGACTAACTCCCACGCAACGACTAACGATGACCTGCATATAACGGGGACCCTCGAGGTGGACGGGATCTCTTATTTTGATTCTGCGGTATATCTCGGCGATACGACATCTGACACGGTCACCGTGACGGGTTATTTCGGCTCATCGCTTATACCGTCAGTTGATTCCACGTATGACCTCGGATCCTCCGGCCTGGCATGGCGCTACCTGTATGCCGACATCATAAGCGGTATTAACGCGAACCTCGCGTTGAACCCCGCAACCGGATATAGCTTAACCGGAGCCGTGACAAAGAACGCTTCCTCCGGAAACGAAGTCGCCTATGATTACGCCGCTACGATAAACAAGGCCGCCGGAAACTATACCGGCATACGGCTTAACCTTACGCAAACAGCCGCAGGCGGCCCGGCAACGGCAAACTTCCTTTTCGACCTCCAGAGGGACGGGGTTTCCATGTTCAACGTCGATTCGGCCGGGAACGTGACCGCGGTCGGCACGATAACGGGTTCGGCCGCGGCCTTAAACGGCACGAAGAGCCATATCTTCACGGTGAATTCCGATAACGACAACGCGCTTACCACATTGCGTTTCGGCGGTTCGGGGGGCAGCGACGGAACGATAACGACCGTTTCCGGCGACTTGATAATTGATTCGAATAGCGGCACGGTAGACATTAACGACGGCATACTCGACCTTTCTACGCAGACGGTCGATGTCACGCTCAATAATGCCGTGGACGCGCTTAATATAGACTCGGATACGGTATCGGTCGATGCGTCGAACGACCGTGTAGGGATAAATAACGCCGCTCCGGAGAATTCCCTGCATGTTAATGATGAATTAGGAAATGTGGAAGTCGCAAAATTCGAGGCCGTTGACAGCGCCGCTATCAGGATCGACGCGCAGGCGGGTAACAATACTTCGGCGACCCGCTACTATGTCGGAGGTGCGCTGTTGGGAGAATCGGGGTATACGCCGGTCGCTCCCGGCAACGGTTATTATATATCCGTCGGCGGGACCAGGTTCCTGACCCTTGACGGCAGTGGTTTTCTCGGCCTCGGTGATACCACACCCGTCGCAAACCTCGTTGTCGGAAGCGATGCCGGGGCCGCCGTCGCCGGAGCGGGTGACGCGTATATCCAGAACGACCTCGAGGTTGACGGCACGCTCTACGCCGCGAGCGCGGCCATAGCCGGCACATCATCGGACACATTCACGATAGATACCGACAATACTTCCGCGACACCGACACTGACGTTCGGCAACGGTGGCAACCCGTTCATAACTACGCCCGCGGGCAACCTGAACCTGCAACCGGCGAGCGCGGTGATAGTGCGCGACGCCACCGCTCCCGCTCCCGCAAAAGCGACCGCGGCGGGTTCGATGTTCGTCGAGAACGCTTTCGAGAATACGGGAATCGCCTATCATTATGACGACATCACGATTTACGACAAGAAGTCGTTCGCGGTCATAAGTTCCGCGGACGGCAATCCCGATTACGCGCACAGCATATATATTTCGCAGTCCGACAATATCATGCAGTTCAAGGAATGGGATACCTTCAAGTTCACGAATACTTCGGCCGAGCCGGATATTGACCTTATAACACTGACCCCGACCGCCGGCATGACATTGCTTAACGACGACGCTGTCGATAACGCCGTAAGCGATATACTGAAGATCCAGCATTCGTCGACGAACGCGCCGCAGGCGGGCATAGGCACGGGGCTCGCGTATTACGTCGAGGACGCGGGTAACCTGCAAAAACACGGCTCGATAGATACTGTCCTGACGACGGTGGCCCAGGGTTCGGAGAATGCCGATATGGTATTCAAGATCTCCGAAGCCGGCGCGCTGACGGAGCTCATGCGCCTCAACGCCGCTTCCGACAGGGTCGATATCTCCGGCGACCTTAATGTCACGGGAACTATATCAGGAGCGCTTTCAGCCGCAGGAACAACCTCAGATACCTGGGAAGTCAATACGGACGGCAACAGCGTGACGATAGATTCGTCCGGGCAGACGTCGGACCATGATTATACTTTTCCGAACGCGTCCGGGAAGGTGCTAACTACCGACATGTCCGACGCTACCGTCGCCGTCACGCTGAATAACGCGATAAACGCGCTTAATTTCGCCGGCGATACGCTTACGATAGACGCTGCCAATAAAAGGGTCGGCGTCAATACGGGCAATCCCGGCGCGCAGCTCGAGGTAGTGGGCACATTAAAAGTCGTGACTGGATCCGAGAGCACGTTCTATGCCGCGGCGGTTGGGCCGTATATGTACATACAGCCGAAGGATGTGGCCGGGACGGATTATACGAGGATCGGCGGATGGAGCAGCGCCGCCGCAGCCACCAATCTTGTCTTTCAGCCGGCAGGCGGCAATATAGGCATCGGCGGGACTTTCGACGGCAATCCCGTGACTCTGGCGCCAAGCTATCTGATCTCCCTCGACGGCCAGTCAGGCAGGACTGTGGGCATGGAGCGCCATCAATCGGCCGGGCAGGCGGGCAACGACCTGTCCGTACAGGCCGGAGGGGCGTATGCGACCGGATCCAACCTGAACGGAGGCAACCTTCTTCTTAAGGCAGGCACCGCAACCGGTACGGGGGCTTCGGCGATCATATTCCAGACAGCGAAGGCAGCAGCCGCCGGAGCGGCGGACAACGATCCGGCAACGAGAGCCCTGATCGGCGGCACCAGCTTAGCGTTGAGCCCCCACGGGACCGCGGCAGGTAATACGCTTGAGTTGAGGTTCAGCGAACTGGCCGCAGGCGGCGCGAATTATGTCGGGTTCAAGGCGCCGGATGCCATAGGAGACGACCTCATATGGACGCTGCCGAGCGGTGACGGGTCGGACGGCCATGTCCTCAAAACAAACGGCCTCGGCACTCTTTCTTTCGGGGCTGTCGGCGGCAGCACCGCGATAACAGGCACGACGAACGACACCTTTGAGGTCAACTCCGACGGCAACAGTGTCACGGTTAGCTCGGCGGGCCAGACCTCTGACCACGTCTTCACGTTCCCTGATGCTACAGGGACCGTCCTGACGACGAACATGCCCGCGGACGTCGCAGTGACCCTCGGCGGCGGCGTTGACGCGCTGAACTTCGACTCGAACACGCTCTCGATAGACGCAGACGCGAACAGGGTCGGCATCGGGACGGCAAGCCCGCAATACGCGCTTGATGTGGTTGATACCGCGCGCATAAATAATTCTGCCGGCGCCGCAAGCCTTATATTGACGGGTTCCGGGGACGTGTTCGCGTATTCCTACATCAATCTGCTCAATGAAGCAGGGGACAAATCATGGAACGTCCAGCACCGTAAGGCCGCGGGTTTCGTCAATGATTTCGTAATCGAGGAATACGACGGCGCGAACTACTACCAGAGGTTCATTGTGAGGCCCGGCGGAGCCGTCGGCATAGGCACGACTGATTTTGACGGCACACCGGCGCTCGGCCACCTTCTTGTAAAAGGCACGACGAACGACGGCTCTACCAATATCCAGGTCTGGCGCGACAGCGACGAGGCGAATGTCGCCTATCTCGACACAAACGGCAACCTGACGTTAAGCGGCGCGATCTCGGCAGGTTCGTCATCGCTGAGCGGCACTACGTCCGATACCTTCGAGGTTAATACCGACGGCTTTGGCGCCGTCATAAGCACGACAAACCGTTCGACCGACGGCACGTATACGCTGCCTAACGTAGCGGGCGCCGCCCAGATACTCACGACGAACATGTCTGATGCCGCCGCGGCCGTTACTATCTACGCGGCGGGCGTCAACGGCCTTAGCTTTGACACCGACACCCTGTCTATAGATGCGCAGAACAAATGGGTCGGCATCGGGACGACATCTCCGGACGCAAGGTTGACCGTTGACGGAGGGGCAAGCTACAGCGGTTATGTCTCTACGAGGTCCACGAATGATAATTACTGCGGGATACTGTTTACGGACGAGGACGGGCTGCAATGGGGCTTATATAAGAATGCCACCGCGGACCCGATACTGCAATTCGGCAGGTACACGGACGGGGTTTGGCAGGCCGCGCCGATCAGTTTTGCCAGGAACGGGGACGTTGTATTCGGTGACAGGTATGTCGGCATAGGCGACACGGACCCGGTAGCTTCGCTCGTAGTCGGAAGTGATGGCGGCGCTTCGGTCTCAGGGGCCGGCGACGCATATATCCAGAATGATCTCGAGGTCGACGGAACGCTTTATGCCGCCGGTTCAAGCCTTACGGGCACCACCGCCAACACCTTTACGTTAAATTCGGATAATACTGCCGATATCGCGACCACATTGACCTTCGGCGGCGCGGGCACAGGCACGGGCTCCGTTACGACAACGGTCGGAGATCTGACTATCGCCCCTAACGGAGGGACAACGAGCGTCACAGGCGATATCGATGTCAGCGGCAGGATAGAACTGGATTCCGCTAACGCGATAAACAACAACGGAACGGCAAGTATCTCGGTCGGCGCGCTTGCGGGGGCGAATAACGCCGGTTCCGGCAATACGTTCATGGGCGCCAGTGCCGGCACGGCGGTAAACTCGGGCAGCGATAACACGTTTATCGGCAACAACGCCGGCGCGGCGGCTACAACGGCGATCAAAAGCACGTTTGTCGGCTCAAATGCCGGATCGGCCTCGAACGCGGACAACAATGTTTTTATCGGGTATTACGCCGGGCAAAGCGTAAGCGGCACCGACAACGTCTGTGTCGGGCAGGCCGCCGGTTATAGCAGCAGCAGTGCGGAGTCCAATACCTTCATAGGAAGCGCGGCAGGAGGAAGCAATACAATCGGTGATCAGAATGTCTATATAGGAGGTAATGCGGGATATGCAAACTCGACCGGAAACGGTAACGTATTTATAGGTTACAAGGCCGGCGAAGACCTGGATCCCGTTTCAAATACACTCATTATAGATAATACTGACACTGCCACTCCTTTGATATACGGCGATTTCAGCACGGATACGGTCACGATCAACGGAACGCTTAACGCCACAACGGTAGGGTTCTCCGGCACGGCCGCCGATACCTTCACCATCAACTCCGACGGAACGGCCGCGGCATCGACGCTGGCACTGGGCGCCGCCGGAACAACAGGCGGCTCCATAACCACCGGCGCGGGAAATCTCACGATCGACTCCACCGGCGGCACCATCGACATCAACGACGGCGTCCTTGACCTCTCGACCCAGACGGTAGACGTCACGCTTAATGACGCCGCAGACGCGCTGAACTTCGACTCGAACACGCTCTCGATAGACGCGTCGCAGAATTTCGTGGGGATCGGCACGGCCGCGCCGGACCGTTTCCTTACAATAGCCCCTCCGGATAACGCGGAAGCGAGCATTGGAATGGTGTCCACAAGCGGCGCGGGCGCGGAGATCTATCTTGGCAGCGGCGGCGCGTACAGCGGCGCGATCGGGTATACACAGAATTTCGCCGGCGCGATAGAATTCAAGACCAACGGCACGACCAATGCCGACTCTAAGGTGATAATATCGAGCGCCGGGAAGGTCGGGATAGGCACGGGCACCGTGACCGAACCCGCCGCCGCCCTTGATGTCCAGGCCGCCGTGACCGCGGCTTCAGCCGTCGCGAACGGCGTGCGGTTCCAGCAGACGCTTACCGCGGCAGCCGATAACGATTCGCTCAGCGGCTTGTTGATAAATACCACGTATGCCGACGGAGGTTTTTCCGGCGTCAAGCATAACGGCATCGCTTTCCCCGACGCGCAGGGGACAAAGATTAACGTCGGATATGACGCCGGGAAAGCGAAGTGGATCGGAATAGACGGGAGCTGGCGCCAGGGCTTCGCGAACGATACCGGTTTCGAGTTCTATATATCATCCAACAACACGAGCTGGGGCGACTCGAAGTTCCATATCGACACCGACAGCGCCGATTTCTATGTCGACCCGGTTGTCGGGACATCCGGCACTAACAGGTGGCTCAAGATGTACGGCAATATCCTGTTCGAGGAGAATGATGATTATATCGGAACGTACAATACCGGGACATTCACGATCGGAAACCTGCAGAATACGTCAACAGCTACAACGGTCAATTTCGGAAGGGACGGAGGCATCGACGTAATGAACCTCAACAGGGGCGGCACCACGTATAACTTCCTGACGCTTAAGTCGGCGGGAACAGATGATATTACGCTCGACCCGGCGGGCGGCGACGTCTCGGTGGACGGGAATATCACGACGACGAGCGACGGGAACATAACAGCCGGCGGAAGCGGCGCGGTCCAGTGCGGCACGGGAGCGTTCAAATCATCGGACGGCTCCGCGGGCCTTACGGGCACGTATAATATAGACGGTTCGGCGGCCGGCACCGTTGCGACGATGGAATTCAAGAACGGGATACTCGTAGCCGTTACCACACGATAAAGGAGAGTGTCATGAAAAGCACGGTTGTGACGAACGCGTTATTGGCGATAATCGCCGTATTGCTGTTCCTGAACCTTTTGGCGAAAGGGCCGGTGCCCGGGGCGGAAGCGGACACCTTTAAGCTCGACGACTGCATAACATCAAAAGCGGGAGACAGGCCGGCAGGATATGTCCACGTCGTCAGCCACTAGATACCTGGCAGTATTGCTCATGCTGGCCGCGGGCACGGCGTTTGCCGTCACCGACAGCTATCTCGAGGATTTCAGCGGCCGCAATCCCGGCGTCACGATAGACGGCCAGGACCACTGGACGGTGACGCAGGGCGGCGGCGGTAACGCGATCGTAGACGACCAGACCACTCCCGGCGGGACGGGGCGCAGCTTAAGGATATCCGACGCGTCGCCGACGGTTATCGCGGGCAGGCCCGCCGATTACGGCGGCGTATCCCCTACATGGGTCAGTTATAACGTCATGGCCGCCTCCGGCAACAAGCAAAGGAGCGTCCCGTCGTCGGGCATCGCCGCGGTCACCTTTGATTATACCGGCAAGATACTCGCGAGCAACGGCACGAGCTGGGCCGATACGGGACTCACTTACGAGAACGGCCAATGGTACACCGTGGTGATGAAACTCGACTTCTCGGCCCATAAGTACGACCTTTATATATCGCCATACAATAACCCGGATGTCCAATTCGTGCCTGTTAAGTCCGGCCTGCAGTTCATAGATACATCCGTAAACAAGCTAAGCGGATATTATTTTTACGGCGCATATTCCTCTTCCGGCAGAGCGAACTCGTATGCCGACGACATATCCATCTCGTATATTTACCGGCTCGAATTCATAAACACCCCCCAGGTCCTCGTGCAGAACGAGGTTTCCGGCCCGATAACCGTCCAATTGCAGGACGCGGATTCGGCGCCCCAGACCGCGCTGGACGACTATACGCTCGAGCTGAAATCATCTTCGGCAGGCGGAAAATTCTCGGTAAGGAAAGAGCCGTGGGTAAACGTGACTCAGGTCACGATACCGAAGTACAGCCAGGGCGCGACGTTCTATTATAAGGACTCCGCCGCGGGCAAGCCGATGTTGTCCGCCGCCGAATACCCCGAGATCGGATGGCTTGAAGCCCTGCAGCAGCAGCGCATAATGCAAAGGGTTGCCCATTTCACCGTCTCGTCTACGACCCCGCAGGCGGCCGGCGAAGATTTCAAGCTTACCGTGACCGCGAAAGACGAGGACGGCGAAATAAACCTCGATTATTCCGGTACCGTCATGCTCGAGGCGGATTATATTTTGCCCGCGTCCGGCACGAAGCAACTGTCGAAACAGGAAGCATCCGGATTTTCCCGCGGCGTGCTTGAGCTGGCGGTAAACTATCCCGATGCGGGCGTAATAGCCGTCACCGTAAAAGACAAGGACGATACCGGGCTTACCGGCACGTCGGGTTCGATAGAGTTCACGCCGTCATATTTTACGATAAGCGCGAAGGGCCCCCAGGCCGTCGGCAGAGATTTCAACATATCCGTTGAGGCGAAGAACCTCGCGGGGCAATTGACGCCGAACTATAAAGGCGATATGCGGCTCGCTCCGGTATTTGTCGCGCCGGCAGGCGCAGACGGCGCTTCCTTCTCGCCGGGCACGATAAGCGGTGATATATTCTTGTCCGGCAAGGCAACTCTTCCCGTGAATTACAACCGCTGGGGCACGATAAAGATAAAGGCCGAGGATTCGCGTTACCCGAATAAGTCCGTAGAGTCCCCGAATATCAAATTCAACGCGGCGGGTATCAAGGTAACGGTGCCTGAGCCGCCGTCGGGAAGGGATTTCTTCTACATAGGAGAGGTCATTCCCGTCGAGATCGCGGCCAACGACGCTGCCGGCGTCCCGATACCCAATTTCACCGGCCCCGTCTCCATCGCGGCAAGCTCCAACCTTAACCTGCCCTCATCCTACAGCTTCGAGCCGAAAGACCGGGGCAAGCACATTTTTGCAGTTTCGGCGAAGGCGACCGGGAAATATACGATAAAAGCGCGGGAGGCCCAGGGCAACCTCTCCGCGGAAAGCTCGCAGTTTGAGGTAAGAAATGCTACAATTGTCGTGATAGACACGGTCTCGCCGATCGGCACGGCAGAAGTCCTGATACAGCTGGTCGACGACCAGGGGCGCGTGATAACGACCGAGAACAGCCTCGAGATACTCATAAAGCTGGTCGAGGGCCTCGACAACCTCAGCGCGTCGTCGATGTCGACCGTAACGCCGGTCAGGTTCATCAACGGCCAGATAAGGGTACCCGTCTCCGACACGGAGGCCGAGGAAGTCGGCATTGTGCCGCAGACCGGGCTCGGGCTTAAAGTAAAAGCCGGCAAGGTGACTTTCGGGCGGGTAGCGAAGTCCGGCATAGGCACGCTTATGTGGAGAGAGATCAAGGAGAAAAAGGAAAAGTGATGATCGGAGAATCCCTCGTCGAAAAAGGCATAATCAGCCGCAGGCAGATGGATGAAGCGCTGAGTGAACAGAAGAGCTCCGGCGAATTCCTCGGTTCTATACTTGCCGGCAAGAAATTCGCCTCCGAGCACCTGATAGCTAAGGCGCTCAGCGAGGAACTCGGGCTCGCGTTCATGGACCTTTCGAAATACTCCATAGAGGCAGCCGCGATAAAGCTTGTCCCGGAGGCGGTTTGCAGGAAATACACTCTGGTGCCGGTTTACGAGGCCGGAGGCAACCTTACGGTAGCGATGGCCGACCCGACCGATGCAGCCGTTAAGGACGAGCTCAAAGGCCTTACCAAGCTTAAGATCAGACCGGTCTTCTCGCCGGTCTCCGAGATAAAAGCCCGCATAGATAAAGAGTACGCGGGCGCGTCTAAGGCCCGGTACGCGGCGCAGGCCCCCGTCCAGGCCGCCGCGCCGGGAAAAGAAGTCGAGGAGCTCATTGAAGTCGCGAGTTTAGCGCCCGTCATACAGGTCGTCGACACGCTTATAACGAAAGCGGTGGAAGTGGGAGCAAGCGATATCCATCTCGAGCCGGACAAGGGGCATTTCTACTGCCGCTACCGCATAGACGGAATACTGCGCGAGATACCGGAGCTGCCGAAAAAATACGAAGCCGCTATAATCTCGAGGATCAAGATAATGTCCAGCATGGACATAGCCGAAAAGCGCCTGCCGCAGGACGGCAGGATACAGACGACCGTGGCAAACAAGAGCGTCGACCTGCGCGTCTCGACATTCCCCACGCTCAGCGGCGAGAACGTAGTATTGAGGATACTCGATAAGAGCAGGGCGTTCCTCGAGCTCGACGGGCTCGGTTTCGCGCCGGAGAACCTCAAGATAATGGAGAAGGCGATCAAGCGCCCGTTCGGGATGATCCTGGTCACGGGCCCGACAGGAAGCGGGAAGACGACGACGCTCTATGCCGCCCTGAACAAGGTCAATAACCTCGACAAGAACATCATGACGCTCGAGGACCCGGTCGAATACGAGATACCGAGGATAAGACAATCTCAGGTCAACGTCAAGGCGGGCCTTACGTTCGCGGCGGGCTTGCGCTCGATGGTCCGCCAGGACCCCGACATCATAATGATCGGGGAGATACGCGACAAGGAGACCGCGGATATAGCGATACACGCCGCGTTGACGGGACACCTTGTCTTTTCCACGCTCCATACGAACGATTCCGCATCCGCCGCAACAAGATTGATAGATATAGGCGTCGAGCCGTTCCTTGTGGGCACGTCGGTTATCGCGATAATAGCGCAGCGTCTCGTCAGGACGCTCTGCCCCAACTGCAAGAAACCGTACACGCCGGGCAGGGAAGAGCTGGACCTTCTCGGCGCAATCCCCGCGGATGAAAAAGCCGTCTTCTACAGGGAGGCCGGCTGCCGCCGCTGTTTCGATACCGGATATTCCGGCCGCACGGGCATATTCGAGATGCTAACGCTCGACGACAAGATGAAAGAGCTCATAAGCAGGAAGGTCTCTTCCACGCAGATACACGAAGCCGCCGTCCGGGGCGGCATGAAGACCCTGCGCGACGACGGGACCCTAAAGGTAAAGGCGGGCATCACTACGGTCTCCGAAGTTCTTAGGGTAACGAAAGAGGCCTGACCGTTCCCTCTACCAAATTCCCCCCTGATTTGGTATAATTGCCGGTATGACATTCCTGATCATCCTTATCGCAGTATTTCTCGCGATGAACGTCGGCGCGAACAATGCCGCGGCGGAGATGGAGGCGGCATACAGGACCGGCGCGCGCACAAGGAAGGAAGCCCTCACGCTTATCGCCGTGTTCGTTGTCCTCGGCGCGATCATCTCGGGCCTCCCGGTCCTGAGAACCCTCAGCGAGGGCCTTGTCCCCGTCAGGACCTTCAGGACGGTATTCTACGTCGTATTCGTCGTGATGGCGGTGGCGGCGGCGTTCGACTTCGTATCAAACGCTTTCAAGGTATCTGTCCCGACGACATACGCGATAGTGTCTTCTTTCGCGGCCGTAGGGATATATTTCGAATGCCTCAATACCGAGAGGTTCGTAGATATCCTTGTCTGGTGGTTCGTGACCCCGATAACGGCTTTCGGCGTCGCATTCATAGTAGGCAAGATACTCAACCATAAGACGGTAAGGTATTTCAGTTTCCTTAAGGAAGGGCCCAAAATAAAGGTCCTGCTGGGCGCGCTGTTGACGTTCTCCGGATGCTATGTCGCGTTCGCGGGGGGCGCGAACGGCGTCGGCAAGGCGATGGCCCCGGTGGTCGCCTCGGGTTTTACGGACAACAGCTGGGCTCTGCTGCTCGGAGGCGCGGGAATAGCCGCGGGCGCGCTGATATTCGGAAAGGGCGCGCTGGAGAAGGACGAGAGGGAGATGGGAGAGATCGGCTTTGTCAGGGCCATCGTGATAGAGCTCATCTGCGCGACATTGCTGCTCATCGCCGCCGTGAACGGCATACCGCTCTCGGTCTCCGTAACGGTGACCGCGGCCCTGACCGGCCTGGGCTGCGCCGATATCGGCGTACCGCAGAGTTTCAGGAAACATCACATCGTCAGGACGGTGCTTATATGGACGATAATACCGTTCTTTTCGTCGATATTGACTTATTCCCTGCTGCGCCTGCTTCATTTTATCCTTAAATGAGCATAAAGATCGGGAAGCCCGAACTCGAGGATATCATTGCGCATGCCAGGAAGGCGTTCCCCAACGAGGCATGCGGGCTGCTTGCCGGTAAGGACGGGCGGGTATCGAAGGTCTACCGCCTTACGAACACGCAGAGGGGCGCGATGAGGTATGCGGCCCCGGAAAAGGAGCAGTTCGAGGCGGCCAGGAGGATGCGCGCGGACGGGGACGACATGATAGGCATATACCATTCCCATCCTAACGTGAGGCCTTACCCGTCTTCAAGGGACATAGAGATGGCAATGCACCCGGAATGTTCATACATGATAATTTCGCTGATGAAAAATATACCGGAGGTCCGTTCGTTCAGGATCGTCGGGGGTTTGGTGGAAGAGGAGGCCGTAGATGCCGGATGAGCTGTCGCGGGATCAGCGCGAAAGGTACCGCAGGCATCTCGTATTCAGCGAGATAGGCGAAGCGGGCCAGAGGAGGCTGCTTTCTTCTTCGGCCCTTATAATAGGGGCGGGCGGGCTCGGTTCTCCCGCAGCGCTTTACCTCACGTCATGCGGGGTCGGAAGGATAGGGCTGGTCGATTCCGATGACCTCGAGCTGTCGAACCTGCACAGGCAGGTCCTCTATGCCGTAGAGGATATCGGCAAGCCGAAAGTCACTTCGGCTTACGAGAGATTATCATCGCTCAACCCGGACGTCAGGATCAAGACATACAATATCCGCCTTGAGCCCGGTAATATAGAAGGCATCGTCAAGGATTACGGGGTTGTCCTCGATTGCACCGATAATTTCTCCTCGAAATACCTGTCCAACGACACATGCGTCAGGCTCGGTAAGCCGCTCGTGATGGGCGGTATATACAGGTTCGAGGGGCAGGCCACCGTGATATTGCCCGGCAAGGGGCCGTGTTACAGGTGCATATTCCCGGAACCGCCCGCGCCGGGCACCATGCTCCCTCCCGAAGAGGCGGGGCTGCTCGGCTCCGTTCCGGGGGTCATAGGGGCCATACAGGCCACCGAAGCGCTGAAATTGCTGGCCGGCATAGGAGAACCCCTCTGCGGCAAATTGTTAAGGTATGACGCGCGGACGTGCGGTTTCAGCGTCCTGCGTTTCAAGATGAATGAACATTGTCCGTCCTGCGGAAGGAGATAAGTAGCTTATGACTGCGCGAGTTGAACTGTGGCTGATATTCGGGGTTGCCGTTTCCGCGATGATGTACTTCGACCTGTTCGTGCTGAACAAGAAAGCCCACGCGATAAGGCTCAAGGAAGCGCTCAGGTGGGTAACGATATGGATAGGCGCCGCGCTGCTCTTCTGCCTCGGGATATATTTTATGCTCGGGCGCGTGAAGGCGCTCGAGTTCCTCACGGGATACATCATAGAAGAATCGCTTTCCGTAGATAATCTCTTCGTCTTCATAATGATATTCGAGTATTTCAGGATACCCCCTTCATTGCAGCCGCGAGTGTTGAAATGGGGCATACTCGGCGCGATAGTGATGAGGGCCCTGTTCATCATGGTCGGTGTCGGGCTTTTCAACGCGTTCGACTGGATAGTGTACCTGTTCGGCGCGCTCCTTATATTTACCGCCATTAAGCTCGCGTTCCGCAAGGAGGAGAAGTTTGACCCCGAAAAGAACCCGGTCCTTCGGCTCTTCAAGAGATTCTTCCGCGTCAGCGGGGATTACCACGGCGAGAAGTTTTTCGTGTCGCATTCGGGGTTGTGGTCCGCTACACCGCTGTTCATTGCCTTGTTGCTGATCGAGACGAGCGATGTGATATTCGCCATGGATTCCATACCCGCCGTGCTCGCGATAACGAAGGACCCGTTCATAGTGTACACTTCCAACATTTTTGCCATACTCGGCCTGCGCTCGCTCTTCTTCGTGATATCCGGCATGATGGGGCTGTTCAGGTATCTAAAGCTTGGTATATCGGCCATACTATGTTTCGTAGGCGTGAAGATGCTTATATCGCACTTTTACGAGATACCGATAGCCGTGTCGCTCGGCGTTGTCTTCGGGCTATTGGCTGCCTCTGTAATCGCATCCGTCCTGCATAAAGAAGGAGGCAAATAATGCCCGAACTCAGGGAGAATCCTGCGACCAAGAGATGGGTCATAATCGCGACCGAAAGGGCCAAAAGGCCGGAGGATTTCAAGAAGGGGGTGCAGGATGCTCCCGAGGTCCCTCCGTATGACGCCAAGTGCCCGTTCTGCGAAGGCAACGAGTCACTGAGCGGCGAGGAGATATTCGCGATAAAGGGCGTCAGGGTAATCCCGAACAAATACCCGGTGCTGGTCCCGCCGTTAAAAGGATCTCCCGCGGAACCGAAACGCTATAAGTCGGGGATATACCTGCACATGGAAGGCACCGGCAAACATGAGCTTGTCATAGAGAACCCGTCGCATAATAAATGCATAGCAACGATGAGCGTTGAAGAGGTTTCGACGATAATCAGGGCCTACCATGAGAGGTACCTCGCCCTCGACTGGGACCCCTCGTATAAGCTCGTGACTATATTCAAGAACCACGGCCCGCGCGCCGGCGCTTCGCAGCAGCACGCCCATTCGCAGATAGTTGCGACGTCGTTCATACCTTTGCACGAGAGGTTCGCGATGGAGGCCGCGCAGCGCTATTATGACGAGCTCGGCAGGTGCGTCTTTTGCGATATTATAAAGAACGAACTCGCGGAGAAGGAACGCCTCGTCATGCGCAACGACAGGTTCGTCGCATTCGTGCCTTACGCGGCTGTGCTGCCTTACGAGATCTGCATAATACCGCTAAAACATTCCACGACCTTCGCGGACCTGCAGCAGGAGGATATCATGCCGCTCGCGCAGATACTCCATGACGTGCTCGCGAAGTTCTACCGCAGCATGAACAATCCGGACCTTAATTATATCATCAGGACGGTCCCGCACCATTCCGCGTGCGAGCCGTATTACCACTGGCACATACAGGTCCTGCCGCGCCTCACTACGCCGGCGGGTTTTGAGATCGGCTCGGGTATCACGGTAAACGTCGCCCTTCCGGAGGAATCCGCTAAATTCTTGAGGGAGTTCAAACTATGAGGAAGAATGCCGCCGCAGCTTTGGCCGTTGTCGTCGTGTTGTTATTGCCGCCGTCCACTTACGCCGCCGCGCAAAAAAAACCGGCTGTCGCGCCGGGGCTGAAGGGCTGGCACCTTATCTGGAACGACGAGTTTAACGGAGAGGGGATAGACAGGAAGAAATGGTATGTCGAGGATGCCGCGCTCGTCAAGAACAACGAGCTGCAGTATTATACGCCTAAGAACGCCTATATAAAGAACGGCAAACTGGTGCTGAAGAGCGACAAGGAGACGATGGGAGGCCGCGCTTACACGTCGGGCCTTGTCGAGACTAAGGGCAGGTTCACTTTCCAGTACGGCAGGGTGGAGGTGCGCGCCAAGCTTCCCGGCACGAAGGGGCTTTGGCCCGCGCACTGGATGATGCCGGAGCGCGGCTCATGGCCGCCGGAGATAGATATTATGGAACTCGTCGGCAGCAAGCCGAACGTCATACACATGACGAACCATTACGGCGTCCACCCGCATAACCGTTACGATACTAAGATATTCGCGGGCCCGGATTACACGAAGGATTTCCATGTCTACGCGCTCGAATGGGACGAGGGCGAACTGCGCTGGTTCATAGACGGCGTCCAGAGGTCGTCGGTCTCAAGGAACGTCCCGAAGGAGCCGTTCTATATAATACTAAACACCGCCGTCGGAGGCATAATGCCCGGCAATCCCGACGCGACGACCGTCTTTCCGCAGTACCACGAGATAGATTACGTGCGCGTTTACGCGAAGGAGATACCCGGCACATATTTCCTGATGACATCGGCGGAGAACGGCAAGGTGGAGGCGGACCCCCGGCTGCCGAGGTATAACAAGGGAGATAAGGTAAAGCTTACCGCGGTGCCGAAGATCGGTTATAAGTTCGCCGGCTGGACGGGGGACCCGTCGCTCGGCGCGGACAACCCGGCCCGCGTCCGGATGAACAAGCATAAGAGCATATCGGCATCATTTATAGAGGACCCGAACGCGCCGAAACTCCTGTCGCGCGGCAAGGAAGCGTCCGCCTCGACCTTAGAGAGCGAGGCGATGCCCGCGAAATACATTACCGACGGCGACATGAACAGCAGGTGGTCTTCCGAGTTCTTCGACCCGCAGTGGGTAAGCGTCGACCTCGGCAAACCCTGTATAATAGAGGCAGTGCGTCTCGAGTGGGAGACCGCGGGCGCGAGGGTCTTCAAGATCCAGGTCTCGGACGACGGCAAGCAATGGGAGACGTTCTATTCGACCGACAACGCAAAGGGAGGGACGGAAGAGATAACGGGATTGAACACTGTAGGCAGGTATGTGCGCATATACGGCACCGAACGCAGGACAAAATACGGTTATTCGCTATGGGAGTTCGAAATATTCGGAAAGGAGGCGCCCTGAGGGGCAGCAATGAGATACCTTATAGTGTACGCGCATCCGAACCCTAAGAGTTTCAACAACGCGATAAAGGAGAAGGTCGAGGCCCGGCTCAAGAGGGAAGGCGCGCAATATGACGTGCGCGACCTCTACGGTCTCGGGTTCGACCCGGTCCTGAAAGGCAGCGACTTCGTCGGATTTAAGCAGGGGAAACCCCCCGAGGAGATCAGCAGGGAGCAGGAGTTCATAAAGAATGCCGATACGCTTATATTCATACACCCGGTCTGGTGGTTCGGCCAGCCGGCGGTCCTGAAGGGCTATATCGACAGGGTCTTTTCGTTCGGTTTTGCGTATACCTCGGACGGAAAAGGGCTAAGGGGACTGCTGAACGGCAAGAAAGCCGTTATATTGAACACTACCGGCGGCTCCGAGGCCGATTACAAAGACAATGGCTTCAAGGATGCTTTAGTCAAGACGGTAGATACCGGCACATTCGGGGTGTGCGGCATAGAGGTCAAGCTGCACAAGTTCTTCCATGCCGTTCCGGCCGTCTCGAACGAGGCCCGCGAGAAGATGCTGCAGGAGATAGATACCCTACCGCTCGGATAACATCCGATTACTGTTGACAAACCGGCGCCGGCAATGTAGAATTTGTGATTGAGTGAGCGCTCACTCAATTGGAGACCATATGCCGGGCATAGCAACGACACATACCGATACAAGACGCAAGATAATAGACGCGGTCATGCTCCTTGCCGCGAAGAAGGGTTTTGACCGCGCCACTACACAGCAGATATCGCGCCAGGCGGGGGGTATGGAAGGCATAATCTACCATTATTTCAGGAGCAAGGAAGAGCTTTGCCTGGATATGGTGAAAGAGAAGGCCGCCGAGTTCCGGTCGCATGTCGTCGACGGAATAGCCGGTATATCGGCGCCGGATAAGAAACTCGAAAAACTGATAGACCTGCACGTGGATCTCGTAACGAGCGGCGGCGGCCTCTTCAGGATACTCTTCAGCAGGGCCGGAGGCGTCCCGATAATATTCAGGCAGGCGCTCAGGAACGGCATCCTGCCTTATGCCGGGATAATACAGGGGATCATAAAGGAAGGCATCGATAAAGGCGTCTTCAGGCCGATAGACCCGAAGATCACCGCGCTGAACCTAATCGGAATGATGCAGGTCGCGCTTATAGCTATATTGCTGGAGGAAGTCCCGTTCACGGCGAAGGAAACAAAAGAGAACATTAAAAAGCTGTTTTTCGGAGGTGTCCTGAAATGAAGAAGAAGATAATAAAGCTGGCCGTCCTGCTGGCCGTGATCGCGGCTGTTGCGGCGATCGCCGTTTTCCTGCTGCCGAGGAAGCTGCCGAAAGGGACGTTCCAGACGACCGGCATAATAGAAGGCACCGAGGTCAACCTGAGCCCGAAGATAACAGAACGTATTAAGGAGATAAGGTTCCAGGAAGGCGATTATGTGAAGGAAGGCGAGACGGCGATACTTCTTGATCCCGAGAAGAAGGCCGCCGAATACGATCAGGCGCAGGCGAACCTCGATGTGGCGAAAGCGGGCGAACGTAACGCGGCCGCGGACATCGAGAAGGCGAAGGTCAGGATAACCGACACGAAGCGCGACCTCGAGAGGAATACGCGGCTGTTGGAGAAGAAACTCGTCGCGCAGAACGACGTCGACAAGGCGCAGACCGCTTATGACACCGCCGTCGCCGACCTGAACAAGGCCGAGGCGCAGAAGGCCTATGCCGAGGCCGGCGTCAAGCAGTCGGAGGCGGTACTGCGGGTCGCGAAGGTCAACCTTGACGATACCGTGATAAATTCGACTATAAGCGGCATCGTCACGCTGAGGGCTTTCGAGCCGGGTGAATTCGCGGCGGCCGGCTCAACGGTACTTACCATAGTCGACCTCGGGAATATCTGGCTGCGCGTGGACATGGAGGAGACCGCGGTCTCCCGCGTGAAGCTCGGGGATATCGTTAAGATTAAGGCAGACTCGCTCCCGGAAAAATGGTTCACGGGAAGGGTGACCGAGATAAACAGCGAGGGAGAGTTCGCTACCCAGCGCGACGTGAAACGCGGCCGCCAGGACATAAAGACGTTCAGGGTAAAGGTAAGGATAGACGAACCAAAAGGGTTGCTGAAACAGGGCATGACCGCAACAGCCACTTTCGGGGACACTCGGTAAAATATGGCATACGCGGCGGAAGTAAAAAATATCGTCAAGAAATTCCCGTCCGTCACGGCGGTGAATGACGTCAGTTTCTCCGTCGATGAGGGCGAGATATTCGGTTTCCTCGGGCCTAACGGCGCCGGCAAGACGACGCTTATAAGGATACTGACATGCCTTATGAAGCCGACGTCCGGCAGCGCGCAGATAAGGGGTACCGATGTAGTGAAGCGCCCGTCCCTCGTGAGGCGGGACATCGGCGTCGTCTCACAGGCCCTGACAAGCGACCTCGACCTTACCGCTTACGAGAACCTGAACATCTACGGGAAATATTTCGACGTGCCGAAGGGCGAGAGAAAGAAGAACATCGATTACCTGCTCGAAAAAGTCGACCTTAAGGACAGGGCAAAAGACCTCGTCGCTACGTATTCCGGAGGCATGAGGCGCCGGCTCGAGATCGCGCGCGGCCTGATCCATAAACCGTATATCCTTTTCCTGGACGAGCCGACGATAGGGCTCGACCCGCAGTCGCGCCGCGTAATATGGGAGCTTCTCCAGAAGATACGCGAGGAGACGAAACTCACGATATTCATAACGACACATTACATGGATGAGGCCGATGTCCTCTGCGACAGGATAGCGATAATCGACTACGGCAAGATCGTAGCGCTCGATTCGCCCGCGAACCTGAAAAGGAACATAGGCGGCTTCGACATCATCGAGGTCACGCTTGGGAATTCCGGCCCGGAAGTGACGGACAAGCTGAAGGCGATGAAGTTCATAAAGAACATCACCGAGAAGGACGAGAGCCTGCGAATATACGTTGAGGACGCGGCAAGATCGATGCCGGTGCTCTTCGATGAGTTCAAGAAGATGGGAGTCACGACTCAGTACCTCGCGATACACGAGCAGACGCTCGAGGACGTCTTCATACATTATACGGGCAAGACGATACGCGAGGCGGAAGCCCAGAAAGTCAGTTTCCTTATCGGGGCAGGAGCCCCGAGAAAAATGCCTGGAGCCAGGATATGAGGGCATTAGCGGTAACGGAGAGGGACCTTAAGCGTTTCATACGCAACCCGTTCGTCATAATAGCGAGCATATTCATGCCGCTGATGTACCTTGTGATCATGGGCAACTCGTTCCAGGGAGAACTCAAGCACCTTCCGGTCCTGCTGGTCGACCAGGACAGGGGCCCATACGCGAGGCGGATGGTCGAGCTGCTGCAGGCGCTCGAGGACGGCCCGCGCACTCTCGAGATAACCGGGGAGAGCGACCAGAAGAAGGCCGTCGAGATGGTAAGGGACGGGTTCTATAAGGCGGTCATTATAATACCGCCCGATTTCAGTAAAGACGTCGTCAAGAACTCGGAGCCGCAGGTCGGGCTGCTGCTCGATAACACCGATTCCATATCCGCTAACAGCGTCTCCGGCGTCGTCTCGAGGGCGACGGCCTACCTGAAGACGGAATATAACGCGGTCCGTCCGGACAGGTCGAGGCCTCAGCTGCGTTCGATAGAGCTGTATAAGAAAATAGATTACGACGCTTCTCTCGTCCCCGGCATAATCGTCATGGCTATATTCATGGGGACGACTTTTACCGGCGCGTTCAGCCTCGTCATGGACAAGTTCCTCGGCATACACGAGAGCTACCTCTCTACGCCGCTTACGCGGTTCGACCTCGTCGCGGGCACGATAATGAGCGGAGTGCTGATCACGACGGTAATGTCCGTATTAGTAATGGTAGGCGGCCTGCTGATAACCGGTATAAAGCTCGCCGGAGGCGCGAACACCTTCATCCTGCTGCTGGTTACCATGGCCCTTACCGCGCTCGGGCTCCTGAGCATGATATTCACGGTCCTCGGCAGGGCGGACCATCCGAGGATAGTCGGGGTGCTTGTCGGCTTCCTCAATGTCATATTCTACTTCCCGAGCGGCGCGGTATATCCGATAGAGAGTTTGCCGGGCTGGCTCAGGGCTTTCGCGACGGTCAATCCCGAGGCGTACGCAGTGCATGCTTTCAAGGAATTGATACTTAAGGGCTCCGGTTTTATCGCGGTGCGAGGCGACCTGTTTTTCCTCGCGTGCTTTACCGCGTTCATGCTGTTATTGGCGACTCTGACTTTCAAGAGGACGATGTGATGGATCCTATAAGTAAATTTCTCGCATTTTTCACGGCCCTGGCCCTGATGGCCGGAGGCGCGGGATTCTCTGAGGAGCTCCGTGAGCTCCCGGTCCTCAGTATCGATGACTGCGTCAGGGCGTCGCTCGCCAATAACCCGAAATTAAAAGAGGCGGTCAGCAATGTGGATTTCAACAGGGCGATGGCAGCCGTGGCAAAGTCCGCATACCTTCCGCAGGCGTCCACGAACCTCGGATATACCCATTACGATACATCAAAGATCACGCTCGGCCCCGGCAGTGAAGCGCTGGCGTCGACGAGCGGGTTCGCGAAACGCTATAATGTCGCCGCGGAATCGACGGGCGTGGAACAGCTCATCTGGGATTTCGGCAAGACCCTTAACAGCATAAAACTCGCGAAGGAGAACCTGACCTCGGCGCAGTGCGCGTTCCTCGAGGCGCAGGAGAACACCGTCCTGCGGGCGAAGACGGCGTACTACGATGTCCTGAAAGCGCAGCTGATGCTTGAGGTCGCGAGAGAGGGCCTCAGGCAGTCGCAGGTCCACCTTGAAAGGGCCGAGGGATTTTTTGAGGTCGGTTACAGGCAGAAATATGACGTCACGAAGGCCGAGGTGGCCGTATCGAACGCGAAACTGGACCTCGTGTCCGCCGAGAAGGATTACAAGCTCGCGAAAGCGGCGCTGAACAATGTCATGGGGAACAAGGATAGCGCGGATTTTGCCGTGGAAGAGATCCGGGGCATCGAATTTGCCGATGTCGACGCGGATATGTCGCTTAAGACCGCGATGGAGAACCGCGTCGAGCTGCTTAAACTGCAGTCCCAGGCGCGGGCCGCGCAGGCGGACCTCGAGGTTAAGAAGAAAGGCAACTGGCCGACGGTCACCGCGGGCGGCGCGCACCAGGTCAGCGATACGGACACCGACGGCGTCGGCAACGTGAAGAGCTGGAATGCCGGCGTCTCCGTGAATTTCCCGTGGTTCGACGGTTTCAGGACGAAGTCGCAGGTCGAGGCCGCGCAGGCGAGCCTCAAGATGGCGCAGTACGCCATAGAGGACCAGGCCCTCGGCATAACCCTGCAGGTCCAGGACGCGATACTTGGCCTGAGGGAAGCGAAAGAGAGATTTGACGTAAGCGAAAAACTGCTGCAGCAATCCAGCGAGAATCTGGAGATAGCCAGCGCGCGATATGAAGAAGGGCTCGGTTCCATAATCGAGGTGACCGACGCCGAAACACAACTCGTGTCCGCCAAACAAAGCCGCGCGTCGGCGATCTCCGGTTACCTCTCATCCCGCGCGAAGTACGATAAGTCCGTCGGCATCATATCGCAGTCGGTAAAATAATACAGCTGCCGCCTTCCGCCGGTTTTTATGCTTGAAATAGCCGTTTTCGGCACTATAATGGTATCCGGGATGATGAAAAAGATAACAGCTGTTCTTGTTGCTACATGCGTGATCCTGCCCGGCCTTTTCGCAGCGGACATTATGGTGATCCCAAAGCTTGTTTACAGGCCGGTCGCCGCGATAAAGGCGGTGCTCCCGGAGGGTTGGTCCGTAAAGGAAGTTGCGGATAACGCGACGCCTATCGGTTGCGCGGAAGGCAGCGGCTATGCGGTGTTCCTCGCGTCGCCCCGGCAGGCGGCGGCGGAGACGAAGCCCGATTTCGAGGCCGCGGTATACATAATGCCGTCAGATTATAACGACGGCGCCGGAGGGCCGGCAGCGGTCACGGAGAACGAGAAGATATACATCTGGGCCTCCCCGGATGTCGCGGAAGCCGGATGGGCCGGCATAAAAAACGATATCCTTAAGGCCATACTTATAAGCGATTAGGCGGAATAGGCATGGTAGCCAAAAGACCCAGATTACTGCTGCATGTATGCTGCGCCCCGTGCTGTACCTATCCTGTTAAACTCCTGCAGGATGAGTTCGATGTCGAGCTGTTCTTTTACAACCCGAACATCCATCCCGCGGATGAATACGCCGCGAGGCTCGATGAAGCGCGCAGGTACGCCGAAAAGGCGGGCATAGAGTTCCACGAATACGGCTATGACAGCGAAGCGTGGTTCCGCGCGACGAGCGGCCTGAAGGACGAGCCGGAGGGCGGCGACCGCTGCGAGATATGCTACAGGATGCGCCTCGGCAAGGCCGCGCAATTCGCCGCGACGAACAATTTCGAGTATTTCGCGACGACGCTTAGCGTGAGCCCGCATAAGGATGCCGCCAAGATAAACGTGTTAGGCGTCATGATAGCGGATATGTTCGGCCTTAAGTTCTATGAGGCCGACTTCAAGCGCGACGGCGGTTTCAAGAAGTCCGTCGACATGTCGAAAGAGGCGGGGCTATACCGCCAGAACTACTGCGGCTGTATCTACAGCAAAAGGGAGAGGTAGGCGTTGAAGAAATGCCCGTATTGCGCCGAGGAGATACAGGACGACGCTATAAAATGCAAACATTGCGGCGAGTTCCTTAACAAGGTGCAGCGCAAATGGTATTTCAAGACGTACGCGTTCGTCATCGCTTTCCTCTGCGTAGGGCCGCTTGCGCTTCCGATGGTGTGGTTCAACCCGAATTACGGCAGGACGAAAAAGGCATATATAACACTGGCCGCCCTGGTTGTCACGCTGGCCATAGCGGCGGCTTTCATGAAATCGCTCGAGGTGATCGGCGATTATTACGGCCAGGTCGAAGACCTGTTCCCAAAAAGGTAAAAGGAGGAATAAAATGGCGGACAATGACCTGAAATCGAAGGTGCAGGAAGCTTTGGACAAGATACGCCCGATGCTGCAGGCGGACGGCGGCGATATCGAGCTCGTGGATGTCGTAGGAAAGACCGTAAAGGTGAAACTTAAGGGCGCCTGCGGCTGCTGCCCGATGTCGCAGATGACGCTGCAGATGGGCGTCCAGCGCGCGGTCAAGGAAGCGGTCCCGGAAATAGAGAGCGTCGAATCCGTCTAAGGGGGATACTCCGATGGAACGAGTGACGATATTCGGCCTCGAGGACTGGGAGAAGGATTACCTCGCGCCTCTGCTGAAGATACCCTGCGAGGTCTTCTTCTGCCGTAACGGGCTCAGCCCGGAGACGGCGTCGAAATTCAAGGACAGCGAGGCGATCTCCGTATTCGTCCACGACAGGGTCACCCCGCGGGTGCTGGAGATGATGCCGGGACTCAAGTTCATAGCGACTCGCTCCACGGGTTTCGACCATATAGACCTGGCTGCGTGCAGGCAGAGAGGGATAACGGTCTCGAACGTCCCGTCATACGGGGAAGCGACCGTAGCGGAGCATACCTTCGCGCTGATACTCTCCCTGTCCAGGAACATCCATAAGGCGTATGTGCGCACGGCCAAGGGCGATTTTAACCTCGAAGGGCTCATGGGTTTTGACCTCAAGGGCAAGACGCTCGGCGTCATAGGCGCGGGGCACATCGGCCTTCATGTCGTGAAGATGGCAAAGGGCTTCGGCATGAACGTGCTCGTCTTCGATACGCGGAAGGACCCGTTCCTTGAGGAGATTATGATGTTCAGGTACGCCGCGTTCGACGAGCTGCTCGGGAACTCCGACATAATCACGTTGCATGTCCCGTACAGCGAGAAGACGCGCCATTTGATAAACATGGGCAATATCGGCAGGATCAAGAAAGGCGCGCTGCTGATCAATACGGCAAGGGGCGGCCTCGTCGAGCCCGACGCGCTTACGCGCGCGCTTGACGAAGGGATCCTGTCCGGCGCCGGCCTGGACGTCCTGGAAGGCGAGGAGCTGATAAACGAGGAGAGGGAACTGCTGTCTAAGGATTTCCCGGCAGACAAGATGAAGTCCCTGATCCGCAACCATATCCTGATGAAGCGCGACGATGTCGTTATAACGCCCCATATCGCGTTCAATTCGCGCGAGGCGGTCCAGCGCATACTCGAGACGACGGCGGAGAACATAATAGGGTATCTCGAAGGGAAGCCCCGCAATGCCTTGCCATAGGCGCGCCTACGGCGCAGGAAATTCCCTTGACAAAGCGATACGCGTTTAGTATACTTGTGCCAAAAGAAAGGGGGAAACACATATGAAGAGCAGATTCCTGATGACAACGATCCTGGTATTGTTTGTTATCGGTCTCCTGGCTGTAGGCGCGCCCGATTCTTACGCGCAGGATGCCTGGAAGAAGCTTGGCCGCGGAGTCGTCAATACCTTTACCGGATGGCTTGAGATCCCGAAGGGCATAGTTGATGAGAGCAAGGCCAATAATGTCTTCACGGGCCTGACAGTCGGAACGATCAAGGGTCTGGGTTTGGGTCTCGTGCGTACCGGCGCCGGCATATATGAAGCCGTTACGTTCCCTTTCCCGATACCGGAAGGTTATGAGCCGATAGTAAAGCCTGAATTCGTATATTCAGCTGAATAAGTAATATCTTGTAGCTGGGAGAAACATTCCTGCGGGGCCTTGAAAAAGGCCCCGTTTTTATTAAATAGTAAATTCGACACGTGAAAAATTACTCTTGACAAACATACTGTTATGTGGCATCATATAAACAACCTACTTATTAACAATACCTTATATACCTGTTTTATAAAGTCCCCTGTTATAAAATGTAAGGGGGAAGTATTGCTCAAAGCGATTTGCCTGATAATCGTATTAATGGTATCGGTTCCGGTGTTTGCGTCAGATGGTGCATCGGGGGGCTCAGAGGTGTTATTAGAAGGTTTCGAATATCTTAACCGAAATGACCTGATCGAGAACTTTGCGGACAAGGTATGGGCATCCTCCGCCGAGTATGGGATTACGTTCGAGAGGGGTTCATACCGTACCGGAGAATCTTCGATGGGCCTCGAGTATAAGCCGTCCTCGGGCTCGGGATACCTTAAGGTACAGAAGCAGTTTTCAGCGCCGCTTAATTGGTCGGATTTCAACGGGATATCGGCCTATATATACGGCGATTCATCCGGCAACGAGATCTCCGTGAAGATAAAGGACGGTTACGGCAATATATGGCGCTCTCCGTGGCTGAAGGCCGATTGGAACGGATGGAAACGCGCGGAATTCCGGTTCGCTGAGTTCAAGCCGGACCTATTCGATGCGGACGGCGGGGCAGGAAACAGGCCGATGATGCTCGGGGAGGTTAGCGCGTTCGCGATAGCCGAAAAGGGAGCAAGGAATTCAAAGCTGCTGTTCGATGATATAAAGCTCGTCTCGGACAAATACGTGAGCAGGATAAAACTGGCGGGAGAGAACGAACCTCCCGCCGGTTGTATTTTGAGGGGCATCGAGGCGCCGCGCGCCGATGCTATAAGATACACGGTGCCGAAGGACTGGTCCGAGGCCAGCGGCATCTCGTTCAGGGCAAAAGGGGACAAGTCCGGCAGCGAGTTCGCGGTAATGGCCGCGGACAGCGATAACGAATACTACAGGACGCCGTGGATAAAGAACGTCTGGACCGGATGGAAGGAGTTTTATTATGATTTCGACATGTTTGTCCGGGAATCGCGCGAGGCCGACGCGGGCGGGGACGGAGTCTTCGGGCAGAAAAAGATAAAATCCCTCTTAATTGTGGTCAGGGGGAAGGACGCGTCAGCCGTTCACCTCGAGGATCTCGCGCTGTCATGCCATAAGGAGGCGGGCCATTCCCCGGTTGAAGGCCTGAAGGGATTCTCTTCGGGCGGCAGGATATTCCTTTACTGGGACCCTTCCGATAACCCGTTCCTGCTGAACTATAAAATATACAGGGACGGTTCGAGGATCGCGGCCACGGGCGGCGAGTTCTATTCGGAAGCCGCGCCGGCCGAGGAAAGACCGCACGAATACGGGGTGGCGGCTGTATACAGTGACGGATATGAAAGCGCTCCGGCGCAGGTCAGGGTCATTGCGCAACCGTCCGGGCGCATCTCGCGCAGGGAAGAGGTTGCGGTCAACGGAAACTGGATATATGTCGGCGGGAAGAAGTTCTTTGTCAAGGGCATAGAGTACCGCCCTTACGGGCCCGGAATGGACCCGCGTTTCGATACGCCTTCGTTGAAGTCGGTTGAGGATGAAATGGCGCGCATAAGGCAGGCGGGATTCAACACAGTAGCAGCCGCATCCCCCTTTTCCGAGCGCGACATCATAATCGCGGAAAAGAACGGCCTTATGGTCATACAGCGCCTCGATATCACGCGGATCCGTCAGATAACCGGATGGTCGCGCCGGCACGGCAATATCCTCTATTATACGATACCGGCGGGCATAGAGCCGGAAGCGGCCCTGTCTTACGGGCGCGAGGCGAAGTCGATGGACCCCGACAGGGAAGTGTCCGTTGCATATAGCGAACTCTGCGATCATCCGAAGCTTCCGGTATTCGGCATAGCCGGTGTAGTGCCGCCGGCATACGGGCCCGGCGGGCTGATGCCTTACGATTACGCGAAATGGTACAAGGACGCTTACGCGAAGAACAGGCCCCTGGTCGTCAGCGGGATAAGCGGCGCGCAGGCGGTCGAGCTTTTGGGCGGCATGATAGCGGCAGGCGCCACCGGGGTATGCGTGACTGACCGCACCGCGGCCCTGAGCAGGATATTCCTGGATTTCTGGCCGTACTATTCGAAGGCCTCGCGTAATAAGGCCTATGACCCCTCTTTGGCGCTGCAGGTAAAGACGGACAAACAGGCGTATAAGGCGGGGCAGAAGCCCAAGATATCTTTCACGCTGGCTCCCGCATCCAATGCCGCCGTCTATTATTCCATAAACGACACGAAAAACGGCATTTCCAACAGGTTTGCCGCTAAAATGAACGCGTGGGGTGCGTATAAATCCTCTTTCACGCTTCCCTACAATACGGATGATAATATATTTTCAGTATTTGCCGTCGCCGTGACTTCCGAAGGCAAGAGGGCCGTAGGCATGAAGCATATGGACGTCTCGGAAGACAGGTCACTGAAGGAGAAGTTCAAAGCGGAAGTCAGCGTCTACGAGAGGCCCCCTTATGAAATAAAGCATGCCGCACGTCGGATATCGGTCGACGGCCTTGCCGGGGATGAATGGTCGGGTGCCCCGGAGATATGCCTGGACGGCTCACAGGCCGGTAAACCGGTATTGAAGTCGGGGGAATGCGCCGGCGACAGGGACCTTTCGGGCAGGGTGAAACTGCTTTGGGACGAGGATAATATCTATGTCCTCGCGGAGATCAAGGATGACATGCCGATGGTCAACAGCAGGTCCCGCCATAACATACGCAACGGCGACGCGCTGGAACTCTTCCTGAGTTCGGACCCGGATAACCTCCCGAAGGAGGGTTATTCCTCAAGGGATTTCCAGGCGGTGCTCGGGGCGAACTCGATGATGTGGATATACGGGCAGGCGGGCGGGGGGACGAGGAACGCCGCCCCGAAAGATTCCGATATAGCCGTCAGGCATGCAGAGGCCGGATATACGATCGAAGCAAGGATATCGACGGTCAATTTCGGATACGACGATTTTACCGCGGGCAGGGAACTCGCTCTTGACGTGGCTCTCGATGATGCCGACGGGACGGGCGCGAGGGAATGCCAGCTTATATGGAACGGCGCCGAGGACAACGACAGGAACTCAAGGCACTGGGGAAGAGCCGTCCTGAGGCCGGGCCATTAGCGTCTTATATTGATTTTACGCGCTTTAAAGGTATAATTATATAGGCGCAAAAGGTATGTTACTTTTAACATATTCACGATATCCTGAAGGAGGGTTACATGGGGGTTAAAGGGTATTTTTTATGCGTTCCGATAATCACGTTTTTAACCTGTTTCTTACCGGCAGGCGCGTCTGCTGCCGATATCAAACCCCTTTTTGACCCCGGGACCGAGGAGATAGTCGACTACGCGAAATACGGTGAATTCACGAACGTAGGCACCGAGCAATATAAGTATGCCATAAAGGACAGGAAGGGCCTCTCCGCCGCCGTAGGCGAAGGGATCTACCCCAGCACGAGCGTATACAAGGACCCCGGATACAGGGAAGCCCAGGCCACAGGGAAGCTTGCCGGCAACCAGTGGGAGTTCGTCAATAACGACGACCAGGTCCTGGCTTTCTACAAATGGGCCACGACAAGCGAGGAGCCGGGCGTAAAACAGCATTATACCGCCGTAGCGCTCGCGAAAGCCGGTTACACGCTGCAGGCCATAAAGGCGCATTACGCGGTCCTCGTGAATTTCCCGAAGTCGGTCGGCTGGACGTTCTGGCATACCCCGCTGTATATCTCGAAGATGTCGCTGAACGAACTCGAGTACCTCATAAGGACTCATCCCGAACTCGGCATAAAGCTCGTTGACGCGAAGATAACCGTAGAGAATTCATACGATAACGAGATATCGAACGACAAGTTCATAATTAACCCGGGCAAGCTGGTCAAAGTGAAGCCCGAGGAAGTCATCCCGTCCAAGGCGGACCTGTCCAAGCTGAAGGTCGTCAAAAAGGCCGGCGGCGCGCATGTAAGCCTTGTCAAATACGAGAACGGCCACTGGCAGCTGCTCGTGGACGGCAAGCCCTTCCCGATGAAAGCCATGGCGTATTCGCCGAACAAGGTCGGGCTCACGCCGGACAACGGGACCCTCAATGTGCAGACCGACTGGATGACCGCGGATTACAACAAGAACGGAAGGGCCGACGGCCCGTTCGACGCGTATATCGACGCCAACAAGAACAACAAGAAGGACGCGGACGAGGCCGCTATCGGCGATTTCCAGCTGATGAAGGATATGGGCGTGAACACGATACGCCTCTACCACCATTCCACGAGCAAGGACCTGCTGAAAGAAGGGTATGAGAAATACGGTTTCATGTACCTCATGGGTGATTTCCTCGGGATGTACGCGGTCGGTTCGGGAGCGGACTGGTACAGCGGGACCGATTATTCGGATCCGGAGCACCAGAAGAAGATGATGGAGAGCGTTCGCCAGGTCGTCACGGAGTATAAGGACGAGCCCTACATACTGATGTGGGTCCTCGGCAACGAGAACAATTACGGTTTCCCCGGGACGCCGGAAGTCGAGCCGGGCATGGGTTGCCGCGCGAAACTGCAGCCGGACGCTTATTACGCGTTCGTTAACGAGGTCGCGAAGATGATAAAGTCGATAGACCCTGACCATCCTGTCGCCATCTGCAACGGCGAGACGGTCTACCTGAACTATTTCGCGAAGCATTGCCCCGACGTGGACGTCTTCGGCGCGAACGTATATCGCGGGCCGAACGGGTTCGGCAGGACCTATTGGGAGGATGTCAGGGACCTGACGGACAGGCCGTCGATGATAACCGAATACGGCTGCCCCTCGTATATAAAGGATGACACGCAGAAGGGCGAGGAGCTGCAGGCGGAATACCATAAAGGGAACTGGGAGGACATCGCGTATAATATGGCGGGTTCCGGATACGGCAACGCTTTGGGAGGGGTCTGCTTCGAGTGGGTTGATGAATGGTGGAAAGCCGGCCCTCCGCCGCAGCTTGACCCGGCAAAGCAGGACTGGGAGGGATGGGATTATAAGGCAAAAACAAGGATACCCGGCAATTTCAGGGGGCCGTTCCCGGATGGATGGCTCCATGAGGAGTACCTTGGCGTCGCAAGCCAGGGAGACGGTTCGGACAGTCCGTTCTTGAGGCACTTGAAGAAGGCATACTTCTGGTATAAAGAGAATTGGACAAAATAACGAAAGGGGGTTGGGCAATGAAGAAGTTGGTAGTAGCGGCAGTGGTTTTGGCGGTACTTGCGGGCGCAGCCGGCCTCACGTACGCCGAGTTCAAGAAGTTCAGCGTTTACACCGAGAGGAGCGCCAGGGACAACCATTATATACCCTCGGGTTGGATGGGTGACTGGGGCGACATAAAGCTGGATACGGGATGGAAGGATAACCCGCATTCGGGTAACACCTGTATAAAGATCACCTATACCGGCGAGCAGAAGCAGGGAGCCGGATGGTGCGGCATATTCTGGCAGAATCCCGCGAATAACTGGGGCAGCAAACCGGGCGGATACGACCTGACCGGAGCGAAGAAGCTCGTCTTCTGGGCGCGCGGCGAAAAGGGCGGAGAGATGATCTCGAAGACCCAGGTAGGCACATTGGCCGAAGTCAAGATGGGCGGTATCACGGGCGAGTATGCCGATACCGATTCCGCGTCGATAGGGCCTCTGACGCTGACGCCGGAATGGAAAGAGTATTCGATAGACCTTTCGGGCAAGGACCTCTCGTACATATCGGGCGGTTTCTGCTTCGCGGCGAGCGCCGCTGACAACCCGGAAGGGTTCACGATCTACTTCGACGACATATATTACGAGTAGACCGTAAGGGAATAAAAGGGTATAATAGGAAAACGAAGAAGCAGGGATACCGGCGCTTCTTGAAAAAAGGAGCGCCGGGTCTTTGAGATTTTTAGGTGTAAACCTTTCCCGCGCTATAAGCATCTAACAAGGCAGAAGGGGGATTTGAGATGAGGTTTTTAGCAGTCGTGATATTAGCCGCGTTCTTCGCTTCGTGTGCGCAGTCGGGGATAGCCGCGCCGGGCGCCGACGTGAAGACGTTCAATGTCTATACCGAAAAGACGGCAAAGGACAACCATTTTTTCCCGTCCGGCTGGATGGGCGATTTCGGGGATATAAAACTGGACGCGGGACACAAGGATGCGCCGCATTCCGGCGCTAATTGCATAAAGATAACCTACAGCGCCGAGCAGACCCAGGGCGCGGGATGGGCCGGGATGTACTGGCAGAACCCCCCGAATAACTGGGGGAGTGAGCCGGGCGGCTTCGACCTGACGGGCGCGTCGAGGCTCGTCTTCTGGGCGAAGGGCGCGAAGGGCGGGGAAAAGATAGCCGAGTTCAAGACGGGCGGCATAACCGGGGAATTCGCCGATTCCGACACGGCCACGATAGAGAATATAGTTTTAACCAAGGATTGGAACCAGTATTCCATAGACCTTTCGGGCAAGAACCTCTCGCATATCTCCGGCGGGTTCTGCTGGTCCGCGAGCGCCGCGGATAACCCGGACGGGTTCACTATATACCTGGATGACATATATTTCGAAAAAGCGCAATAAACTGTATTGGCTTCGCGAAAAAAGGGGGATCTCAGATGAAAAGGTTAGGGGCGTTGTTGCTCGCGCTGGCCGTTTTTACCGGCGCCGCTTCACTGGCTTACGGGGAGTTCAAGAAGTTCAACGTATATACGGATAAGACCGCCAAGGACAACCATTATACTCCTTCCGGCTGGATGGGCGATTACGGCGATATCAAGGTGGACACCGGAAGCAAGGATGCGCCGCATTCCGGCACGACCTGCATCAAGGTGACCTACACGGCCGATCAGAAACAGGGAGCCGGCTGGGCGGGCGTATACTGGCAGAATCCCCCGAACAACTGGGGCACGCAGCCGGGCGGTTTCGACCTGAATGGCGCCAAGAAGCTCGTCTTCTGGGCGAAGGGCGCGAAGGGCGGGGAAAAGATAGCCGAGTTCAAGATCGGCGGCATTACCGGAGAATACGCGGACAGCGATTGCGTTGGCACACCCGAGATCACGCTTACGTCAGATTGGAAGGAATACTCTATAGACCTTACGGGCAAGGACCTTTCCTCTATTGCGGGAGGTTTCTGCTGGGTGGCCAATGCCGCCTCGAACCCGAACGGCTTTACGATATATCTTGACGATATAATCTACGAGTAAGGTGAAGAACAAGGAGGTAATGTGATGAAAAAGTCAGCAGTATTTATCGCCGCGTTGGTCCTGTTCGTGTCGGCGGTAGGCGTTTCGTACGCCGAGTTCAAGAAGTTCAATGTCTATTCCGACAGGTCATCGCGCGATAATCATTATGTCCCTTCCGGATGGATGGGCGATTACGGCGATATCAAGCTTGACACGGGATGGAAGGAGAACCCGCACGGCGGCACGACCTGCATCAAGATAACCTACACCGGCGAGCAGAAGCAGGGAGCCGGCTGGTGCGGCATCTTCTGGCAGAATCCCGCGAATAACTGGGGCATGAGGCCGGGCGGATACGACCTGACCGGGGCCAAGAAACTCGTCTTCTGGGCCAGGGGAGGCAAGGGCGGCGAAGTGCTTGCGGAGGTCAAGACAGGCGGTATAACCGGCGAGTATGCGGACACCGACACCGCTTCGATCGGGCCGCTGACACTTACGCCGGAATGGAAAGAGTATGTTATCGACCTTACGGGCAAAGACCTGACCTATATATCGGGCGGGTTCTGTTGGGCAGCGAGCGCTGCGGATAACCCGGACGGTTTCACTATCTACTTTGACGATATCTATTACGAGTAAAGAATAAGACATGGATCAACATAACGTACACCACGAGCACCACACGAGCCACCACGCGGCGCACGGGGCGCACCACCAAACCGCTCATGCGCATCACCGCAAGCGCAAGGATGGCAAGAAAGGGCTTTACCTGTTGTTGCTGCTGGCCTTGCTGATGTCATTCATGGTGGGAGGATGTTTCCTTTTCAGCAAGATGTCCTCGAAGCCCGCGGTAAAGAGCAAGAAGACATTCATCGAGAAGATGCCCAACGGCCATTTCCGGCTTGTCGTGAACGGCGAGCCCTACGTGGTAATGGGCGTCTGCTACCAGCCGATCCCGCCGGGGCAGGATTACACTTATAACTGGTGGGGCGACTCGGCAAAGCCGTGGCTTGTCGACGGGCAGCTGATGAAGGACGCCTCGATAAATACGGTGCGTTTCTACCAGCCCGGAGAGAGCCAGCAGGAGACGAAACAAGTCGTGAGCGATTTGTTCCAGAAGTTCGGTATCCGCACGATAATGGGCCATAACCTCGGCATCTATGACATACCGCCGCCCAACTACGCCGATGAGGGCTACAGGCAGCAGGTCAAGGATGAGGTCCTGGCCATCGTGAAGGCCTATAAGGACGAGCCCGGGATACTCTTCTGGCTTCTCGGCAACGAGAATAATTACAGCTTCGACGACCAGATCGCCCCGTGGGGTTCCGACGAACTTGATAACATAGAGGACCCGAAGGAGAGGGCGAACGCGAAGGCGAAGCTGTATTACAGTTTCGTTAACGATATCGCTAAGGAGATCAAGAAGATAGACCCGAACCATCCGGTCGCGATGGGCAACGGCGAGGTCTTCTTCCTCGATATCGCGAACACCGTGACTCCCGATATAGACATACTCGGGCTCATCTCCTACAGGGGCATGAGCTTCGGCAACACGTGGGAGCAGGCGAATAAGAGGTTCGGAAAGCCGATAGTCCTGACCGAGTTCGGATGCGACAGGTATAACGCGCTGACCAAAAAAGAGGACGAGGATATCCAGGTCAAGTTCCTGATATCGCAGTGGAAGGAGATACTGAGGAACACCTGCGGCAAGACCGGCAAGGGCACAGTGCTCGGCGGGTGCATATTCGAATGGAACGACGAGTGGTGGAAGCATGACGCCGCAAATCCCGCAAGCTGGTATGTCCAGGATGAGACGGCCGGTTGGACCAACGGTGCCTATTATTTCGATATCGAGGTCGAAGGCCACATGAACATGAACGAGGAGTGGTACGGCATAGTCGGCATGAGCCTCGAGAAGGAGAACGGCGTAAATAAGAGGGTCCCGAAGAAGGCATACTACGCCCTTAAGGAGTTATGGGCGAAGGGTTGCGATACCATCGAACCGCCGAGGGCGGGGAAGAAGCCGCAGTAGGGCTGCTGATGTATGGCCCGCACTTTTAAATAAGTGCGGGCCAATTTTTTGTCCTAATTTATAGCGTGGGCCTTAATCCCGCGGGGATAATCTGCGGATTAATCCCTCAAGTGGGCGTCGGCGTATTGCGCGATCATTTCGGCAACTTTTGTTGGGGGGATAACCGAGAAATAGTGGTCTACGATGCAGTGGGCTATTTCGTGGGCCATTACGTTGGCCGATATCTTCTCCTCGCTCATGAAGAGCGAATTCAGCTTAAAGATGTAATACGCGATGAACTTGTTATCCTGGTCGAATATCTCCATATATACCCTGTCGAGGTCATCCTGCCCCTTGTATATCCGGACATTCAGGTGCAGGCCTTTTGGCCTCATATCGAGGATCTCCTGGACCTTGAAGAATATGAGGTCGAACTTATAGGCGATCTCCCCCTCGATATCGTTCGAGGCGCGGGAAGGTTTTTCGGTAAGGCCGAAGTCGATCCTGTAGGTGTCTATCCTGCTGTTGACCCTGCGGATGTCCACGTCGTGTTTTAAAAAGATCGTGCAGAAGATACTGTCGACCGTTGTCCAGTCGCTGCCGTCCGTGAATGTCCCTTCGGCGGTTATACTCGCGTGCGCTATAGCTGGCGCTACAGCGTTAGCTGAGGCGCCTGCCAGTATAACGGCAAACGCCAATATAGAGCATATCTTGAAGAAAGACAGGTTGTGCTTTATCTGCCGGACCTTGTTTTCGGCCGGTCCGACCGCCTTTTCTATATCGTTGTCGGAAAGGCCCTTCTTCCTTAGCGTTTCCTTCAGCGAGGAGACCTCTGCCTCGAGCTCTTCCGCCTTCCTTTTAGATTCCGCGATCGGCTCCTTGAGGTTCTTCATCGTCCTGTTCAGTGTGTCGGCAAGCGCCTTGATCTCGTCCGCCTGCCTCAGGTGGACATCCACGGTCAGGTCGCCTCCGCCCAGCTGTTCCAGCGACTTCTCGAGGCGGTAGAGCGGCCCCGCTATCCTGTGGGATATGAAGAGGACTATGACTATCGTGGCTATACTGACGAGGACCACTGACGTTATGCCGCTCGATAAAAGTATCGGCAGCATGAAATCCGATGTGCTCTTGACGGTAAAGCGCAGGCCCTCGAAGCTCGTCGTGGAGGTGTCTCCCATGAAAAGGAAGGATACGAACGACATTATGAGGCACGCGAGTATAAGAAGCAGGCAGAACTTCACGATGAAGCTTGTCTGGAACCTCTTTTTTATGAAGTAATTGCGTCTGCGGTTCTGCACGCCGGCCGTCTTCATTTTATGGTTATCTTCTCCAGGGCGTCGTCGTTTACCTTAACGGGTGTATTTTTTTCCAGCTCCTCGACCCAGGCCCTCAGTACTTCGCCGGCCTTTGCATTCCGGTCCTTGTCCGTCTCCGGGATCCCGGAGAGTATCTCTTCGGACCTCATGTCGAGCAGCGAGCGAAGGAGGCTCTGCTCCCAGAATCGTTCAACCATCTTCATGAACTGCGGGTCCCTGTCAAGCCCGCGGCGCTGGGCTTCGAGAAGCAGTATCTTTTTCTGTATTATCCCGTCAAGGATCTGCTGCTTCGTGACTTTTTGGCGGTATTCCGGCGGGTATAACGAAAGCTCGGAGATGAAGTCATCCCTGTAGAGGGAATAGCTGCCGATCGTCGCTATGGCTTCCCTATCGTGCCGTTGACGTGAACAGCCGTGCAGGCATAGGGACAACGCGGCCGCGGCGAGCGCGAGGCAGATCGTCTTGTTCATAGGGGTATTATAAGTGCTTTACATCCATTTTTCAATATGATAATTTATCCGCATGGCAAGGAAAGCGTGTTTTGCGGCGATAATATGCTTCTTATCCGTTGCGGCGGACTGCCCGGCAGAGTATAACATGGTCACCGGGAAGGACGAGAATATCATCGTCTCCCCCGAAAGAGAGATGGAGATGGGCGATGCGATCGCAAAGAAGGTAGAGGCCGCATACAAGCTCGACCCCGACAAACACGCCCAGGAGAGGGTGGAACTGATAGGCCAGAGGCTCGCGAAGTATTGCGACCGCAAGGAGCTCATATACCATTTCAAGGTGCTTGCCGTCGACGATATCAACGCCGTATCGCTTCCGGGCGGATGGGTCTATATCTTCTCGGGGCTTATGGATGTCTGCAAGAACGACGACGAGCTCGCCGGCGTAATAGCGCATGAGATCGGGCATATTGCCGCGCGGCACCATATGAAGAAGCTCCAGCAGAGCTCGATCGCCAGCATCGCCATGATACTTGTCGCGGCGACGCAGGGTGGGCAGGCCGCGCGCGCGACAGACCTGGCTTTAGCCTCGCTCATGGCGTCGTATTCCCGGGAGGATGAGTTCGAGGCGGACAAGCGCGCCGTCCTGTATACGAAGGAAGCGGGGTATGACCCGCACGGCGTTCTGGCCTTCATGGAGACGATGAAGAGGGAGAAGAAGAACGACATCAGGCCGTATTCCTATTTCAAGACCCATCCTTATATAGGGGAGAGGATGGGCAAGATAGAGAGCGCTATCGAGGGCAGGCAGACCTTCAGGGAATGGATAAACAAGCCGCTCGATAACAAATGGTAACGTTCCTGCCGTAATACACACCCAAAATTGACAAATATTTACCCTTGACTTGTGCCCAATATATTATATACTGGTATACGTCCAGTATATATATGGGGAGACAGTGACGCGAAAGGGGGTGAAAAAGAATAATGAAGAGATTCTCTATTTTAGTCGTTTTTTCTCTGTCCCTTATCGCTGCGTCAGGCGTTTCGGCCGCGGCCTGGGAGGACTTTGAAGGCGTGACCCCTCCGGCGATCCCGGCGGGTTCCTACGGCTTCCAGGACACGGGCGAGCTCGCGCAAGTGACGGTTGCGGGCGGGCCGAACGGCAACTACCTGCGCCTCAACGGCACCGACGTTAATGCCAACTGGTATCTCGGCGGATGGGGCAACTACAAGCCGATGGATTGGGCCGGCCTTACCGACTTGACGGCGAACGTCAAGGGCGACGGCAGCTACGGCACGATCAAGTGGGAGCTGTATGAGAACGACGGAGACGTGTTTGCGGGAGGCTATTACGGCTCTCCGACCTATATGCCGGTTGATTGGACGGGCTGGAAGAACGTATCGATAGCTTTCGCAGACCTCGTCGACCAGAACTCCGGCACGGGCAATGACGTTTGGACGGGCGACCTCAAGCAGATCAACCTGGTTATCGCGAGCGGCGGCACCAACCCAGGAGGCAGTGTCGACTTCGGCGTCGATGACATCCAGGCCGTTCCTGAACCGGCAAGCTTATTGCTTCTCGGCTCGGGCTTGGTCGGAATGTTAGCGGCTTCAAGGAAGAGAAAGTAACGGCTTCTTAGATCAGGCAGCTTAGGGCATCCGAGGGAGGTCTGATAGTAATGCAGTCCCCCAACTCTCAGGCCTCCCTCGGCTGTTTAATGGGATAGGGCGTGGCGATGAGGATATCCGGAAGGAAGGGCGTGGCGCTGATACTCGTGGTCGGCGTATTATCGCTGATGGCGCTGATAGGCACGACCTTTGCCGTGAACATGCTGTTAGCCGGAAAGGAGGCCGCGAACTACTCGAGAGGCGTTAAGGCGCGCTATATCGCGGAAGCCGGTATCGCCAGGGCCGTGGCCGAACTCAAATATGGCCCGGAAGGAGCCGCAAATTCCGCTTTCGATACGTCCTCGGAGGCGTGGTATTCCGGTTATTCTGACGGCGGCTGTACGGTCACGGTGATCGATTGCGCTAGGCAGATCAACGTGAACAATTCGGGGAACAGCAAGCTCGGGCAGCTGATGCAGGACCTTAACGCTGCCCTCGGAGGCCCGCTCACCTCCGCGGAGTGCCAGGCGGTCGTCGATAACGCCCCCTATACCACCAAGGAAGAGATAAAGTGCCGGGCGGGGATAAGCGCCGCAAAATATAACTCGATAAAGGAATATATCACGTTATACGGTTACAAGGACCCGAATACGTTCCTGCCCGACGATACAACTCCGGAGGAGAGGGCGCCGGTCAATATCAATACCGCCCCGGAGCCGGTCCTCCGGGCTGTTTTGCGCGGCTTTGTCAGCAGCGACGCAAAAGCGCAGGGCCTTGCGCAGGCGATCATAGCCGCGAGGCCGTTCACCGGTTGGCAGCAGTACGACATGTTCATTGACAGCTATATCGGGCTGAGCCCTTCGGAGAGCAGGGATGTCAAGGACGGCGTGAACCCGAACAGGACTAAACCGGCGGCCTATTCGACGGAGTTCTGCTTCAATTCCGGGGGTTATTACGAGGTAGCGTCGCTGGGGGCCGTACAGAATATCGCGGGAATTGCCGTTGCGTCAAGGCAGGCCCGCGCGGTGATAAAAATATTCGATATATGGAACGAGACGACAAAGGACCAGTTCGCGCAGCCCTGGCGCAACGACAACTGGGCTTCCGGCGCGGGGGAAGGGGATATGTCGAACGGCGAGATGGCCCGGGTAAATTTCATGGACAGCTGCCCGGTGAGGTCCGACCAGGACTGGAACGGCGCCGCCGCCACGGGTTACGACACGATAAAAGGGTCTGTAAAGGCCGGTTTCTGGGACAACTTTACCGAGAACATTGACGGCAATGTCGGCGGGCAGACCGACTGGACGAATAACGAATGGAACCCGAGGGACGGGATATGGAACACGACGGTTATCGGCCAGTACGACACCGAGACCTCCGACAACACAAAATTATGGCCGACCTGCGACCTCGGCCGCGAGGCGTCCGCAAGATGGATGTGGACGAACCACAGCGCGCAGGTATATATAGATGACAAGATAAGGGTATATGACATGCGAATGAGGTTCTGGTGGGACGCGGCAGAGCTGATCGATTACGAGTATCCCATTACAAACCCGGCATTATACGCTTTCAGGTTCCAGAACGACGTCGGCAGGATCGTCTTCAAGAGGACGAGCGCGGGCGACGCGAGCTATTACCTTGAGGACATGCAGCAGGGCGCCGCTTACGGAGTCGATCCCGGGCCACTGCCCCACACGGGGATGCTGCATATATGGGCAAGCCCTTCCTGGGCCAATTACTCGGAGCCATACGTCCTGCGCAAGACGCTGCGCATAGTGTGCCAGAACAGGGCCTACTGGGCTTATTATAACGCTTCTTCCGGCAGGATACAGGAAGGCAATTATATTTTCTCTAATATCAACGGCGCCGGGACGAGCGCGGCCGGTCTCGTGAGGTTATACGGGGAATACCACCTGCCGGCTTTTGACAATGTCAGGGTAATACCGCAGGACGGTTATTATGTGTCCGTCCCGAAAAGCGCCGGCGCAGTCGTCGCATGGGGTTCCGTCGCGGGCACCGTAACGGTCCCGTCCACGGCGAACGCGGCATCGGAAAAGATCGACCTGCTTACAAGCGTTGACGGCGGGAATACATGGCAGGCGGTTGGCGCGAACGGCGGGATCACATCACCCGCGGCATCATCGATACAGTACAGGGCGAATTTTGTCTCCAATGATAATTCCCTCGCGGCGACAAAGCCCTGGTACAGCGAGACCGCGGTCCTTGAAGATGTCACCGTCTCGTTCATGCCGAGGACGCAGGTCGTCTACTGGCAATAAGGAGGCAACGTATGAATAGGCTCGTATTGGCGTTTGCGGTGATGTTATGTTCGGCGGCCTGCGCTGCCGACGACAGCATGTTAATACCGAACTGCGATTCCGACGTAAAGGCCGCGATCGACAAGATCAACCGCATCGAGGATAAGCAGGAGCGCGAGTCATGCTGCCGTGAATACCTGGAACTGGCGAAGAAGCTCATGAAGCGAGCGAACGAGCACGATATACCGCTTAAAAAATACAGGTATTTTATACAGGCGAAGGGATGCTTTGCTGTCGCCGAGGGGTACAGCCCCCCGGAGGATACCCGCACGCCGGTTGAAGACGGCAAAGCGCTATGCGACGCCGGAATGTCGGGCCTTCTCGCGCTGCCGGGGATTGAGCCGGGAAGGGGCGCGGAGCAGATAATCGCGGAACTCCGTTCAAAAAAGGCCGAAGACGGTAAGCAGGCATCGAAGCGCTATCTCGAGGCGGCGAAGTATTACGAAGTCCTTTCAAAGGCCTGCGACGGCCCCGACCGCGCGGAATACGCGCAGGCGGCGATGATGTGCTATCTTATCGTCTCGGAGATAGAACCCGACCCGAAGGCAAGCGGCGAGGCGTGGGCCGGATACAAGAGATGCGGAGCATATACCGCCTCCCTGCGCGCCGGCAGGGCCATGTAAAATATTTGCATTTTACGAATAATGTGGTATACTACCTGTATAGAAAGGAAAAACAATGAGATTAATACCGGCCATGATCCCGCTATTCCTGTTTATCGCGCTCTTCGCCTTCTGCAGTACGGCGCATGGGGCGGCCGCCGCTCCCGCCGCGAAGGACGAGCCCGAGGGATGTCTCTGGGGCATATTCATGGAGAACACCCCGATCCGCATCGCGCCGATAAACCGTTTCGACGCCGCCGCGAACAAGAAATCCGGTTCCGTAATGTTCTATATCGACTGGCAGAAGATCTTCCCGCTGGAGGACTGCCAGGCGATCGTCGACTACGGAGCCATACCCCACGTCACGTGGGAACCCTGGATAAAGAAGGACGGCAAGGACATAATCTATCTCGACAACATAATCAACGGGCAGTACGACGAATACATAAGGACGTTCGCGAAACGCGGCAAGCGGCTCGGGACATCGTATTTCCTGCGCATGGGCCACGAGATGGACGGCAACTGGTATCCGTGGTCCGGCGCCCAGAACAAAAAGGACCCGAAGAAGTATATAAAGGCGTGGCGCCATGTATACGACCTCTTCAAAGAGGTCGGCGCCGACAACGCGATATGGGTATGGTGCGTCATGGATACCGAGGTCCCGTGGACCCAGTGGAACACCTACAGCAATTATTACCCCGGGGACAATTACGTCGACTGGGTATCCATAGACGGCTACAACTGGGGCACGGCCGAGAAGTGGAGCCGCTGGAACCCGTTCGAGAAGATATTCGCGAAGCGTTATAAGCAATTGACGGAGAAATATCCCGGCAAGCCGATAATGATAGGCGAGTTCGCTTCGGGGGATGCCGGCGGCGACAAGGTGCAATGGATAAAAGACGCCTTCGTTTCGCTCAAGCAGGATTTCCCGCGCGTGAAGGCCATAGTGTGGTTCAATATAAAGAAGGAATGCGACTGGCGGCTTCACGGGAAAAATGATATACTCAAAGCGTTCTCGGAAGCGATATCCGACCCGTATTTCAAGAGCGATCCGGTGTATTTTTCCAAATTGCTGAAAGGGTTCAAGCTCCCGGAGGGCGTCTCGACGGAACTCAGGCCCGTCCCGCAGGCGGAATACGCAAGGCCGGTCATAGAAGTGATAAAAGCGGCGGCGCCCGTCACGGCGGACGGCGACCTCTCGGAATGGGAAGGGGTCGCGCCGGTCGTTATAAGCGATAAAAGGAACGTGGTCATGGGCCAGGATATCTGGAAAGGCCCCGAAGATATCAGCGCGGAAGTATACCTGATGTGGGACGATGCGAACCTTTATGTCGCGGCCAAGGTAAAGGATGACAAGCCCTTTATCAACGATAAGCGCGGCGACGCGATATGGAACGGCGACAGTTTCGAGATCGCGTTCAGCCTCGACCCGAATGCCGACCCCGACAGGATGGCTTTCGACGCTGCGGATTACCAGATCGGTTTCAGCACCGGCAACAGGAAAGAAGTGATACCGCAGAGATGGTCATGGCAGCTGAAGAACAGGGTCGAAGGCGTGCAGTCGGCGGTATATAAGCCGGAAGCCGCGCAGGGCGCGGGAGGCGGATATATTATAGAAGCGGTGGTGCCGTGGAAGTCGTTCTCGCAGGATTTCGCGCCGGCGCCAGGCATGAAGGTAAGTTTCAACGCGGCACTGAATGATTCGGACACTAAGGACAGGCACACTCAGATGGTCCTCTCGGGGGACGAGAGATTTTATGAGGAACCTTGCCAGTGGGGCTTTGTCGTATTCAAAGAAAGGGGGCAGTAAAGATGGGAAAGAGGGTGTTTGCGGTAATGTTCTTGTGCGGTTTGGCGCTGGTAGGCGCAGCCAGGTTGGCGCAGGCCGAGACGGTAGATTATTATATCGACGTGATAGATGAGTCGAACGGCCAGTATAAATACGTTTACGGCGGCGGCACGGAGTTCGAGATCAGCAAGACGGGCGCCAAGTCGGGCGATGCCTGCCTAACGGCGACGCTTGACTGCACGCAGTGGTCCGGCGCGGCGGTAGGCCACTATCCGCTCGTGGACCTCACGCAGTATAAGAA
>Ga0209507_1000158_pt1 | contig 90914 bp, 91 predicted proteins | sample AD_UKC028_MetaG_FD_184414 | JGI IMG/M metagenome (GOLD analysis project Ga0209507, IMG submission 184414) | Active sludge microbial communities of municipal wastewater-treating anaerobic digesters from USA - AD_UKC028_MetaG (SPAdes) (version 2) | ecosystem: Engineered > Bioreactor > Anaerobic >...
GGACTATAGTGCTTTTCTTCTATCGCTCGAACCGCAATTCGCCGTAGATAATTCATCACTAAATCAGGGATTTTACGGGCATCGAACATCCACTCGGCGTTCATGGCAGCACTCCTCCAAAATAGGCCTTATCTGGATAGACTCTTTACTCCGGTTAGACAACTCCATTCAAAGTTGGTTCACCAGGAATATGGGGATCACTATTAGCAAGACTATAGTGCAGAGTTTAAAGTCGCGTTGGAAGCGCTGACGGGTCGTAAGATGGTCAACGAGATTGCGGGGGCTTACGAAGTGCATCCACATCAGGTCGCTACTTGGAAACGCGAAGGCCAAGACGGACTCAAGGGAGTCTTTGAGCATAAGCGGGGCCAGCGGCGGGTGGAGGATGAAACGGACCTGGATGCACTGTACAGCCAGATTGGGCGGTTGCAAGTCCAAGTGGAGTAGCTCAGAAAAAGAGCTGGACAGAACTTGCCACCGTGAGGGGGAGTAGGCGCAGAGGATCTACCTTAAATTCGACCAAAAGTTGTCTGGACAATGAGGTCCACTTCAATCAAAGCCAAAAAGTGACTTTCATAATACACTGATTACATGAAACCTTTCAAAAGGCTAGGAGAGGCCGGAAATTGCTGGGAACTTCCTGCTGGATAACTGACTCATGTACTGAGACATACTCTCGCCAGCCACTTCATAATGAAGTGTGGGAACATTCTGGTATTACAACGCATTCTGGGCCACCAAAGTCTAGCGATGACTCTATGCTATGCCCACTTGGCACCGGAACACCTGCAAGAAGCTACCCACTTCAACCCCCTTGATAAAGTTGACACTTTGTTGACACTAGAAGCCGAGCAGCCACCCACACAAAGCAATAACTCACTGATTTTCTGGTAGGCCCTGTAGGATTTGAACCTACGACCCAGGGATTATGAGTCCCCTGCTCTAACCACTGAGCTAAGGGCCCAGAACGTTGTAATTTTAACCTCTATCCGGCCCTGCCGCCACTGGCTTCATTCCAAATCCAGAAAACTGCGCAACTGTTCGGAACGATTAGGATGGCGCAGTTTGCGCAACGCCTTGGCTTCGATCTGACGGATACGCTCGCGGGTGACATCGAACTGTTTGCCGACTTCCTCCAGCGTATGATCGGTTGGCATATCAATGCCAAACCGCATCCGCAATACCTTGGCCTCGCGCGGGGTTAACGTCGCCAACACCTCACGGGTCGCCTCGCGCAGGCCCTCAACCGTAGCTGCTTCCACTGGCGACATCACGTTGGCATCCTCAATGAAATCGCCCAGATGCGAATCTTCATCGTCGCCAATCGGCGTCTCCATCGAAATTGGCTCCTTGGCGATTTTCAGCACCTTGCGCACCTTGTCCTCCGGCATCTCCATCCGCCGGGCTAATTCGTCCGGACTCGGTTCGCGGCCCATCTCCTGCAACATCTGCCGGGAAATTCGGTTCAATTTATTGATGGTCTCGATCATGTGCACCGGAATACGAATGGTGCGGGCCTGATCGGCAATCGACCGGGTAATCGCCTGGCGAATCCACCAGGTGGCGTAGGTCGAGAACTTGTAGCCGCGCCGGTATTCGAACTTATCCACCGCCTTCATCAAACCGATATTCCCTTCCTGGATCAGGTCCAAAAACTGTAAACCACGATTGGTGTACTTCTTGGCGATGGAAATCACCAGCCGCAGATTCGCCTCGACCATTTCCTTTTTCGCCCGCCGGGCCTTGGCTTCGCCGATGGACATATGACGGTTGATATCCTTGATTTCGTGAACCGACAGCCGCGCCTCCCGCTCGATCGCCCGCAACCGCCGTTGCGCCTCCATCACTTCGTTACGATAATCCGCTAACAGGGCGGAATACTTTTTGGCCCCCTGAATCTGCTCGTCCACCCAATCCAGCCGGGTTTCATTCTGCGGAAAGGACGTAATGAAGGTTTTGCGCGGCATTTGTGCCTTACCAACGCAAACCTGCATCACCTCTCGCTCATGCGCACGGATCCGCTCAGCCATCTCATGCAGTTTGAAAATCAACTGATCCAGAGTTTTCGGGACCAACCGGAACTGCACAAAGCGTTCGCCAAGCTGCTGGCGCAAGGTCTGGACATGGGGGTGCTGCAAGCCCAGTCCGTCCACGCTGGCCAGGGTCTGTTCGTACAGGGCGCGCAAATCGGCAAACCGACGAGCCGTTTCCTCGGGGTCGGGGCCATTCTCGACCACACTGGTCTGCGCTTCCTCCTCTTCCTCGTGCTCGTCGTCGACCGTTACGACCACTTCGTCATCGCTCACTACCGCATCCGGGTCATCCGCAGTGAGCAGAATGTCCTCATCCGGCAACGGTGGCGGGGCTTCCTCGACATCCTTGAAGCCGCTAATCACATCAGCCAACCGGGTGCCGTTTTCGCTGATCGAGTCATAAATGCGCAGCAATTCACCGATAGTCAGTGGATAGCTGGCCAGCGCCGACAGCACCTGGCTCATGCCTTCTTCGATGCGCTTGGCGATCTGGATTTCGCCTTCACGGGTCAACAGTTCGACTGTCCCCATTTCCCGCATATACATGCGCACCGGGTCGGTGGTGCGGCCAAATTCGCTGTCTACCGCCGCAAGGGCCGCTGCAGCTTCTTCGGCGACGACGTCATCGTCAGCGTTGACCGGGTTCTCATTGAGCAACAAGGTCTCGGCATCAGGGGCGAATTCATGGACTTCGATGCCCATGTCATTGATCATCGCAATGATGTCTTCGATCTGCTCAGGATCGACGATATCATCAGGCAAATGGTCATTCACCTCGGCATAGGTCAGGAAACCCTTCTCTTTGCCTCGGGCGATCAACTTCTTCAATTGCGATTGTTGCTGCTCGCTCATGACCTGTTCACGTAATGGAATGTGTAAAAAAATTCAAATCGAAAATGATAGCATTGAAACTACAGTTTTTCAGAAAATCGTTATTAGACTTTTCTTACCTTACCGAAGTTCCGTAAAGCCTCCCGCTCCTCGGCGCTTAACGCACTGGGCGCGCTACGCTGCAATAAAGCTTCCAGCCATTGTTCCTCTGGGTCGTCGCGCTGCCGTAGATAGTCGAGGATATCGGCAAATTCCGCTTCGAAGCCAAACTGATCCTCGGCCAGTTCCGGTTCAGGCGTCCATTGCGCCAGCCGTTCCAGAATCGCGCCCTCGCGGGTCTCTCGATAGCGTTCCAGCAACGCGGCGGCGCGGAGTTGAGGTTGGTTGCGTAAAATGTCCAGCAGATCGACCAGCAGTTTGATGCCGGGCTGGTTGCTGTCGCGCAGAGCGACATCGTCAGTGAGCGCGGTTTGCGCCAGTTCCGGTCGATGCAGCAACAGCGCAATCGCCTTGCGCAGCGGGGTCCGGATCAGCAGCGCATTGTGATCCACTGTGCGGATCGGCGCAGGAGCCGGCGGACGTAACCGGGTGTGAACCAGTTTCGCGTCGTGTTGCAACCGGGCTTCCATGAGGTCGCGAAAGTGCCCCTCGGGCAGCTTTTCCAGCAGTGGTCGAGCAAATTCCGCCATCCTGGCCCGGCCAGCCAAGGTGTCGGGATTCACCCGGCCGCGCAGTTCAGCAAACAGGTAATCGGCCAGCGATGTGGCTTGCGCCAACCGCTGCTCGAATGCGGCCTGACCTTCCCGCCGAATCAGGCTGTCCGGGTCTTCGCCCTCCGGCAGAAACAGAAAGCTGATTTGCCGGCCATCGCGGAGGAAGGGCAGCGCTGCGTCCAGCGCTCGCCAACCCGCCGCCCGTCCGGCCCGGTCGCCGTCGAAGCAAAACACCAGTTCCTCAACCGCCCGAAACAACCGTTCGATATGCCCATCGGTCGTAGCAGTACCCAGGGTGGCGACGGCGTAAGGTATCCCATGCTGGGCCAGCGCCACTACATCCAGATAGCCTTCAACGACCACCAGCCGTTGCAGGCGCTGGCTGTGAGCGCGCGCCTCGTAGAGGCCATACAATTCCGACCGCTTGTGGAACAGCCGGGTTTCCGGGGAGTTCAGATATTTGGGCGTGGCGTCACTGTCCGGCGCCCGGCCACCAAAGGCGATCACCCGTCCCCGACGGTCGCGGATGGGGAAAATAATGCGGTCGCGGAAACGGTCGCGCAGCCGGTTTTGCTCATCGCGGCTGGCCAGCCCGGCTTCGATGAGTTGATCGGGTGTTGCGCCGGCCTCACGCAGTGCCCGAACCACATTCTCCCAGCCGGGCGGGGCATAGCCGATGCCAAAGCGCCCGGCGATTTGACCGGTCAGGCCACGTTGGCGCAGGTAGTCCACCGCCCGTTGCCGGGCTGGATGCTCACGCAGTTGCTGGCGAAAAAAACGGTCAGCCTGGGCGAGCCATTCCAAAAGGACGCGGGATGAACCGTCGTCGCCGCCACCGGTTTTCGGTATTTCGAGACCGGCCAGCCGCGCCAGGTCCTCGACGGCATCCAAAAATTCCAGTCCCTCATAGGCCATCAGGAAGCCAATAGCAGTGCCGTGAGCGCCACAACCGAAGCAATGATAGAACTGTTTGCGGGGACTGACCGAGAAGGAGGGGGTCTTTTCGGCATGAAACGGACAGCAGGCCATAAAATCATGGCCCGCCTGGCGCAGTGGCACCCGGGCGTTGATGACCTCGACGAGGTCAACCCGGCTGAGTAATTGATCGAGGAACTCCTGAGGTATGCGTCCAGCCATAACCCTAAAGGGTAGTGGATCAGCGCTGGTTTGCCAGTTTCCAGGCGTCCGAACGCCTTTGCCCCGCCAGTGAGGAATCGGCTCAGCCGCCGAAATGGGCCTTGACCCGGGCGCTGACGACGGCCATATCCGCCTGGCCCTGCGCCTGATCTTTGATCAAGGCCATCACCTTGCCCATATCGCGCACCGACTGTGCGCCAGTCGTGGTTATCGCATGAGCGATCAAGGCATCGAGGTCGGCTTCGCTGAGCGGCATTGGCAAGTAGGCCTGGATGATCTCGATCTCGAAGGATTCCTGTGCGGCGAGATCTTCACGGCCAGCATTCTGATATTGCGCCAGTGATTCCCGACGCTGCTTGATCATCTTCTCCAGCACGACCAGCGTCTGGACATCGCTCAGTTCGATGCGCTCATCGACTTCACGCTGCTTGATCGCGGCCAGGATCAAGCGGATCGCGCCAAGACGTTGCTTGTCCTTGGCGCGCATGGCGGTTTTCATGTCATCCTGAATGCGGTCTTTGAGGGACATAGCGAGATTCACCGCTGGAGAAGGGGAAAGACAGGCCAGACTCAGTAAAGGCGGGTGCGGCGGGCAACATCCCGGGAAAGTTTCTTCAAATGACGTTTGACGGCGGCGGCCCGCTTGCGCTTGCGCTCCTGGGTCGGCTTCTCGTAAAACTCGCGGCGGCGGACCTCGGACAGGACCCCGGCTTTTTCACAGGAACGCTTGAAGCGGCGCAGCGCGATATCAAACGGTTCGTTATCCTTGACTTTCACGGCAGGCATTAAAACAGCACCTCATCTTTCATGGTTTGGACTCAGGGAAAAGCTGGATTGTTGGAAAACTTTGGATTGTAATCGCCCCTATCGCCAAATGCAAAACTAGGGAAACGCTATGCTGATTCTGGGTATCGAAACATCCTGTGATGAAACCGGGGTCGCGCTGTATGACAGCGGACGCGGTTTGCTGGCTCATGCCTTATACAGTCAGGTCAAGCTCCATGCTGAATATGGCGGGGTAGTGCCGGAACTGGCTTCTCGTGATCATGTGCGCAAGACGCTGCCGTTATTGCAGGACATTTTCCAGCAAGCTGGCGTGGAGCCTCGTCAGGTGCAGGGCGTCGCTTATACCCGGGGGCCGGGCCTGATCGGCGCGTTGCTGGTCGGCGCGGCGATTGGCCGCAGCTTGGCTTTCGCATGGAACACGCCGGCGCTGGGAGTGCATCACATGGAGGGACATCTGCTGGCGCCGATGCTGGAAGCGGACCCTCCTGAATTTCCCTTCGTAGCCCTGCTGGTCTCCGGGGGGCACAGCCTGCTGGTGCGTGTGGATGGGATCGGGCGCTACCAGATTTTGGGGGAGTCCATCGATGATGCGGCGGGCGAGGCGTTTGACAAGACGGCCAAGCTGTTGGGTCTGCCCTATCCGGGCGGGCCGGCGCTGGCGAAACTGGCCGAGCAGGGGACGCCGGGACGCTTCAGGTTTCCGCGACCGATGACCGACCGGCCCGGCTGTGATTTCAGCTTCAGCGGGCTGAAAACCGCGGCGATCAATACCTGGCGGAAGTTGGCGCCGACGCCGGAGAATCGAGCGGACGTAGCCTACGCTTTTGAAGAGGCGGTGGTGGATACGCTGGCGATCAAATGTCAGCGGGCGTTGCAGGAAACGGGGTTGCAGCGGCTGGTGGTCGCCGGCGGCGTCGGCGCTAACCAACGGTTGCGCGCACGCTTACGGGAATTGGCAGCGGAACGGGGCGGGCGGGTGTATTACCCTCGCCTGGAATTCTGCACCGACAACGGCGCGATGATCGCCTATGCCGGCTGGCGGCGACTGGCGGCGGGGCAAGTGGAGGATATGGCGATTGAGGTGTTGCCGCGCTGGCCGCTAGACCGTCTGCCAGCGGTGTAACGTAAAAGACGACGATTCGCCATGGCCCGCTAACGCCGCATTTCAAACGGTTGACCCGCAACCCTCCTTGCCCAGTGAAATTTAACCACGCATTCCCACGGTCTTGAGCGTATCGGTCGCCCGCCCTATTCACGCATCGTTATTCCCCAACACTACCCGCTGTCGTTGCCGGGCGAAGTCCAAGAGCCGGCGAATCGGCAGCGCCGCTCGCTCCCGGAGCGCCTCGTCAATAACAATTTCGTTGTCCCCAGTCTCTAGCGCCTGCGCCAGATTGCGTAGCCCATTCATGGCCATCCACGGGCAATGCGCGCAACTGACGCAGGTCGCGCCCTTACCGACAATCGGCGCTTCCAGCAAAATTTTGTTCGGCGCGGCCAGCTTCATTTTGTGGAACAGCCCATTGTCGGTGGCGACGATGAACTTTTTCGCCGGCAATTCCCGCACCGCCTTGACCAGCGCGGTCGTGGAACCGACCAGATCAGCCTGGGCGATTACGTCCAGCGGTGACTCCGGGTGTACCAGCACCTGAGCGTCGGGGTGTTCCGCCCGCAACTGCCGCAAACCATCCGCCTTGAACGCCTCATGCACCACACAGGCTCCGTTCCACAGCAGCATATCCACCCCGGTTTCCTGCTGCACATAAGCGCCCAGATGCCGATCCGGCGCCCAGATCAGCTTTTCACCTTGCTTCGCCAGATGTCGCACCAGCTCCAGAGCGATCCCGGAGGTGACGACCCAGTCGGAACGCGCCTTCACCGCCGCGCTGGTGTTGGCGTAGACCACCACCGTGCGGTCCGGGTACTGGTCGCAGAAAGCGGAAAATTCATCGGCAGGGCAGCCTAAATCCAGCGAGCATTCGGCGTGCAAATCCGGCATCAGCACCCGCTTTTCGGGATTGAGAATTTTGGCGGTTTCGCCCATGAACCGCACCCCGGCGACGATTAGCGTGCTGGAAGGACTCTCGGTCCCGAAGCGGGCCATGTCCAGCGAATCCGACACATAACCGCCGGTGGCGTCAGCCAGTTCCTGCAATTCCGGCGAGGTGTAGTAGTGCGCGACCAAGGTGGCGTCCCGCTCCTTCAGGAGTCGCTGAATCCGGTCAATCAGGGTCGCTTTCTCGGCAGCGTCCAGGGTTTCAATCACGGTCGGCGGCACCTGCGTTGGCGTCAGGCGGTAGTCCTTCATCATCAGGGTGGCGGCGTTCATGGGGATTCTCCAGCGATTGAGTTAGTTTTATTTTGACACTATTACAAAAACTTGGCGAATATTTTACTGAGCGATGAAGCCGGGCCATGGGTAATTTCGGCTAGAATGCGCACTTTCACCAATTATCCGGTCGAGGAGTGGCTCATGACGGCTCAGCGCGAGACCGTAGTATTAGTGCATGGTTTATATGTTCATGGTTTGTGGATGCGGTTGCTGGAATATTGGCTGGAACAATCCGGCTATCACACGATCAATTTCTCCTATCCCAGCATGACCCGCTCGCCGGAAGAAAACTCCGAGGATCTGCACCGGCAACTGGAACGGGTAGAGTCACCGACCGTACATTTTCTGGCGCACAGCATGGGTGGGCTGGTGGTGCGGCATCTCTTTCATCACTACCCTCAACAGCGCCCAGGCCGAATCGTGACGCTGGGGACGCCGCATCAAGGCAGTTACGCCGCCCAGGTCATGCATTACAGCGGACTGGGCTGGTTCGTGGGTCAGGGCATGGAAAACGGACTGCTCGGTCAAGCGCCGACCTGGACCGCGCCGAATCTGCTTGGCTCCATCGCCGGCACCCTGAATATTGGCGTGGGTCTCTTGTTCCCCGGTATGCCAGCCCCGGCGGATGGCATGATTGCAGTGGTTGAGACACAATTCCCAGGCATGGCTGATCATATCTGCCTGCCCGTGTCGCATATGCAGATGCTGGTGGACCCCTCGACAATTACCCAGGCCTGTGCATTTTTCGCCACTGGCCGGTTCCATCATCCGCCGCATCATCGCTCGTAGAACTAAGGTGTTAAACTGAATCACTCGATACCGCACCCCCAAGCATATCAGACAAGAGGTTTCGCATGGCTGGACATAGTAAATGGGCGAATATTCAGCATCGGAAGAACACCCAGGACGCCAAGCGCGGCAAACTGTTCACCCGCTTGATCCGGGAAATTACTGTCGCGGCCCGCATGAGCGGCGGCGATCCCGGCGCTAATCCCCGTTTGCGGTTGGCGATGGATAATGCGCTAACGGCCAACATGTCCAGGGACACTATCGACCGCGCCATCAAACGCGGGACCGGGACGCTGGACGGCGTCGAATATGAGGAAATTCGTTATGAAGGCTACGGCCCGAGTGGGGTGGCGGTGATCGTTGACGCCATGACCGATAACCGTAACCGCACGGTCGCTGAGGTGCGCCATGCTTTCAGCAAGTGCGGCGGTAATCTGGGCACCAGCGGTTCCGTGGCATTCCAATTCACCGAACGGGGGGTTTTGAGCTATCCGGCGGGCGTTGACGAAGATCGCATCATGGAAATCGCTATCGAAGCCGGCGCTGACGATGTAGTGAGTAACCCCGATGGTTCGGTAGACGTTTTGACCGACCCCGCAACGTTTCAGACCGTCAAAGCGGCGATGACGGCTGCCGGACTGAAACCGGAGGAAGCCGAAGTCACCCAACGCGCCAGTTCCAATATCACCCTGGGTTTGGAGGACGCGCAGAAGATGATCAAGCTACTCGATTTGCTGGAAGACCTGGACGATACCCAAAACGTTTACTCCAACGCCGATATTCCCGACGATATTCTGGCGAAACTCTGAGCGTGACGACCATCCGGCTGATGGGTATCGATCCGGGTTCACGCATCACCGGCTACGGCATCATCGATATAGAGGGGCCGCGCAGCCAGCATGTCGCCAGTGGTTGCATTCAGACCGCCAGCGACCGGCCCCTACCGGAACGGCTGAAAGCGATCTATGAGGGTGTGGCCGGCGTGATTCAGCAATACCAGCCAGCGGAAGTCGCAGCGGAACAGGTTTTCATGCATCGCAACCCCGATTCAGCGCTCAAACTCGGTCAAGCCCGTGGCGCGGCGCTGTGCGCAGTAGTCATGGCTGGCTTGCCGGTCAGCGAATATGCAGCCCGCGCTATCAAGCAGGCCGTTGTTGGCAGTGGCGCGGCGGACAAAGCGCAGGTGCAGCGCATGGTGGCCCTGTTGCTGAATTTGTCGGAACTGCCCCCGTCGGATGCCGCGGACGCCCTGGCGGTGGCGATCTGTCATGGCCACACCCGGCAGACCCTGAACCGATTGGGCGCTATCGCCTTACTCCCCCGGAGACGGCGGCGATGATCGGTCGCCTGCGCGGGCTACTGGTCTGGAAGCAACCCCCCTATCTGCTGATTGACGCCCATGGGGTCGGTTACGAACTGGAAGCTTCCTTGACCACTTTTCAGACCCTGCCGGAAACCGGGGCGGAAGTGACCCTGCTCACCCATTTAACGGTCCGTGAGGATGCGCATACCCTGTACGGATTCGCCAACCCGGCAGAGCGCAGCTTGTTTCGCCATCTGATCCGGGTCACCGGCATCGGTCCGCGCCTGGCGCTGTTGATCCTGTCGGGTATGAGCGTAGAGCTGTTCAGCCGTTGTATCCGCGATGGCGACTCAGCGTCTCTGACCCGACTACCCGGCGTCGGCAAGAAAACCGCCGAGCGATTGATCATTGAAATGCGCGACCGGATTGGCGAACTGGACCTGCGTTCAGCGACGGTTCGGTTACCGGAGGGTCAAATGGCTCCGCCAGCCATTCATCCGGTCGACGACGCCATCAGCGCCTTGGTCGCGTTGGGCTACAAACTACCCGATGCTTCGCGTATGGTGCAAAGCCTCGACACCGATGGTCTCACCAGCGAAGTGATCATTCGGCAAGCCTTGCAAGCCACCGTTCGCCGTTAACGGTCGAATTCAACCTTATATAGCCTTTAAGCTTGGTCATGACCTCCCCCGACCGTCTGATTTCCCCGGCCGCCAGCAGTGAAGATGCCTCGCTGGACCGCGCCGTTCGTCCCCGGCGGTTGGCGGACTACATCGGCCAGCAGGCCATGCGCGAGCAATTGGAAATTTTCATCCACGCCGCTCGCGCCCGCAGTGAAGCGCTCGATCATGTGCTGTTGTTCGGTCCACCGGGACTGGGTAAAACCACGCTGGCGCACATCATCGCTGCCGAGATGGGCGTCAACTTGCGCCAGACTTCCGGGCCGGTGATCGAGCGGCCCGGCGATCTGGCGGCATTGTTGACCAATCTGGAGCCGCGCGATGTGCTGTTCATCGACGAGATTCATCGCCTCAGTCCGGTGATCGAAGAGGTGCTGTATCCGGCGATGGAGGACTATCAGATCGATATCCTGATCGGCGAGGGGCCGGCGGCGCGGTCGATCAAGCTGGATTTGGCGCCCTTCACCCTAGTGGGCGCTACGACCCGCGCCGGTCTGCTGACCTCGCCGTTGCGGGATCGCTTCGGCATTGTGCATCGCCTGGAGTTCTACACCCCGGAGGAGTTGACCGAAATCGTAGCCCGCTCGGCGCGGATTCTCGGCGTGGAAACTGACTACCCGGCGGGTGCGGCGGAAATTGGCCGACGTTCACGCGGCACGCCCCGTATTGCCAACCGGTTGTTGCGGCGGGTGCGGGATTTTGCTCAGGTGAAAGCCGAGGGTCGGATTACCCTCGAAGTGGCGCAACAGGCGCTGGCTCTGCTGAAAGTGGACGCGCAGGGATTTGACGAAATGGATCGGCGGTTATTATGGCTGACCATCGACAAATTCGGCGGCGGGCCGGTAGGGCTGGACACTTTAGCTGCCGCATTGGGCGAAGAACGAGGGACGATTGAGGATGTGTTGGAGCCGTATTTGCTCCAGCAAGGCTTTCTGATGCGCACGCCGCGCGGACGGGTAGCAACAGCCCACGCCTACCGGCATTTCGGGCTGGTGGTTGCGGGGCCAGCCTCTGGCGGCGATTTATTCAGCGTCAGTTGAAACTCCTTGAGGGAACACGGGCGAGGCATGTTAAGGTTTGGGCGGCGGCGCATCTTCATCCAAGAGATTGGGTGGATGAGCGCCATCTGGTGGAGACCAATTCCCCACCGCGATATCATATTCATCGATACTGAGCGTCCCATCTTTGTCCATGTCTGCAGCGTCAAAATCCAATCCCTCGACGGTCGCCGCTTCGTCGGCGCTGACCAATCCGTCGCCATCGGTATCGACCTCCTCAAAGGTCAATGGCGTGGCTGCAAAGATGGGCAACGCAGTCAGCAGCAGAATCGGTAGAATAGCAGGGCGCATTGAGCGGTTCTCCTCGCAAGGGTGGACTTGAGGAACGGCAGCTTTATTATTGGGTTCGATAAGCTGATATTTTAGCGGAAAAAGGAATCTGAGGGAGATTTTGGGTGACCCATGAAACGTCATTTTGGAGCTTGATCGTCAATGCCAGTCTGATCGTTCAGTTGATCATGCTGGTGCTGGCGTTGATTTCGCTGAGTTCGTGGTGGGTGATCGTCAAGAAGCAATTGGTGGTGACCGCTGCCCGGCGAGCAGGTGACCAATTCGAAGACGATTTCTGGTCGGGCATTGACCTGGCTTCGTTATATGCACGCATCAATCGCCAGAAGGAACCCGTCTGGGGGATGGACGCCATCTTTTTGGCCGGCTTTCAGGAATTCCTGCGACTCCGCGCCCAACCGACCATGGATCCGGAATCGGTGGTCAGCGGCGCACAACGAGCGATGCACGCTGCGGGTTCGCGGGAACTGGATGAGTTGGAAATGTATCTGCCGCTATTGGCGACTGCCGGCTCCACCAGTCCGTATATCGGACTGTTCGGCACAGTCTGGGGCATCATGAATGCCTTCATGGCGCTGGGTACGACCCAGCAGGCGACCTTGGCGCAGGTCGCGCCGGGCATCGCCGAGGCGCTGATTGCGACGGCGATGGGCCTGTTCGCGGCCATTCCGGCAGTGATTTTCTACAACCGCTATGCACATGACGTCGACCGGCTGGCTAACCGTTACGAGACCTTTATGGAAGAATTCTCCAACATCCTGCAACGCCAGTCCTACAGCTTGCGCAAGAGCCATGTCGATGCTGCTGCACGGGCTGCGGCGGCTCAGGGTTGAACCATGGCGCGACGCAGTTCACATAGCCGCCTGAAGGCGGAAATTAACATCGTCCCCTACATCGACGTGATGCTGGTGCTGCTGGTGATCTTTATGGTGACCGCGCCACTGCTTAACCAAGGCGTCGAGGTCGATCTGCCCCAAGCCCCGGCGGAACCGCTCGATAACCGGAATCAGGAAAGCGAGGTCGTAGTGATGTCAGTGCAGAAGGACGGCGCCTGCCATCTGAATATCGGGTCAGAACAGGCCCAATCGGTTCACTGCAAGACTCTGGAGCCGCGCTATGGGGAGATTCAGCAACACCTGAATCGTAAGCCGCAACCGCCCGTGCTGGTGCGTGCGGATCGAGAAGTGCGCTACGAACAAGTGATCGAGGCGATGGCCGCCTTGAAGGGAGTAGGTGCCGTTAAAGTGGGCTTGTCCACCGCACCGCCGGATGTGTCGCACAGCGGTCGGTAACTCGCAAGCAATGCCTTCGGAACGCGGTGCACAACAGCAGGATTTGATTGCGACGGTCTCTACCATCGCGGTACATGTTTTTGTCGGAGTTTTTCTGCTGCTGAATCTGAGCCTGTCTGATGCACCCATTCAAGAACCCATTGAGGCCGAAGCGATTTCCGCTGAAGTGGTCGACGAAGTCGCCATCCGGGAAGAATTGAAACAATTAGCTGAACAGGAACACCAGCGTCAGCGGGCGGAAGCTGAACGCCAGGCGCAACTGGCGCAAGCGGCGCGTGAAGTTGAGGAACGTCGGCAGGCAGAAATTCGGCACCAGCGGGAACAGGAAGCGCAGCGCAAGACCGAACAGGCGCGACATGAAGCGGAAGAGCGTCGCCAAGCCGAGGCCGAGAAACGGAAAGTGGCCGAGGAAGCCCAACGCAAGATTGAAGAGGAACACCGTCAAGCTGAGGAGCGCCGCAAGGTCGAAGAACAGCGTCGGATCGAACAGCGCCGCAAGGTTGCCGAGGAAACTCAACGCAAGGTTGAAGAGGAACAACGTCAAAAGGTTGAAGAGGAACAACGCCAAGCTGAGGAGCGCCGCAAGGTCGAAGAACAGCGTCGGGTCGAACAGCGCCGCAAGGTCGCCGAGGAAGCCCACCGCGAAGCTGAGGAACAGCGCAAGATCGAAGAGCGCCGCAAGGTTGCGGAAGAAGCCAAACGTCAAGCGGAAGAGGCCAAGCAGAAAGCAGTAGCAGAGACCAAACGTCAGGCGGCCCAAGAGGCTAAACGTGAGGCCGCTGAAGACGCTAGGCGTGAAGCTACCCAAGAGGCTAAGCGCAAAGCCGCCGCCGAGGCGGCCCAAGAGGCTAAACGCGAGGCTGCTGAAGAAGCGAAACGCGCCGCCGCAGCGGAAGCCAAGCGTAAAGCGGCGGAAGAAGCCAAACGCCAGGCCACCGAAGAGGCGAAAGCAGCAGAAGAAGCCAAGCGTAAAGCGGCGGAAGAAGCCAAACGCCAGGCGGCGGAAGAAGCCAAACGCGCAGCAGCAGCGGAAACCAAGCGGCAAGCGGCAGCGGAAGAAGCCAAGCGGCAAGCGGCAGCGGAAGAAGCCAAGCGGCAAGCGGCAGCGGAAGAAGCCAAGCGGCAAGCGGCAGCGGAAGAAGCCAAACGTAAGGCCGCTGAAGAGGCAAAACGCAAAGCAGAAGCGGATGCCGAGGCTAAGCGTAAGGCCGAAGCCGAGGCCAAGCGCAAAGCAGAAGAAGCGCGTAAGTTGGCTGCGGAGTTGGCGGCAGCAAATTTCGCTAAACAGCGCATTGAACCTTATATTAAAAGGCAGTGGAATCCTTCAGCGGTTGGCTACTCTGGCTTGAGTTGCACAGCGATTATCTCCGTCAGCAGTTCCGGGGCAGTGACGGGAATCCGGATTCATAAATCAAGTGGTGATGAAGGATTCGATAATTCGGTTAAATCGGCCATTCTTCGGGCTTCGCCGCTGCCGATGCCCGCCGACGATTACCAAGCGGCCTACATCGCGAAGGAAGGGCTGAAAATCACATTTAATCTGGATTCCAACTGATGGAAACATCCCAAATTTTGAATTTATACGTTTAGGGGAGACCACTCTTTGAAATCGATTGAAAAACTTTTTATCGGGTTGCTGTTGCTAATCGGCATGACCAGTTTCGCCCATGCCCAGATCAATCTGGACATCACCAAAAAGGCCGAAGGCGGTATTCCCATCGCTATCGCGCCGTTTAGCGGCGGCGCACCTGAAGATTTCGCCGGCATCATCGCCGCCGATTTGCAGCACACCGGCAAGATCATGCCCCAGCCGCCACAAGCGCCTGCCGATTATTCGGTTGTCGGTCAGGCCAGTCCCGGTGGTTCCCGAGGCTATATCGTGCAGTTTCAATTGAAAGACGCCCAGGGCGGCCAGTTGTTAAACCTCTCCTTCGATGTGCCCGCCAATCAACTGCGGCCAGTGGCACACCGGATCAGCGACCTGATCTATGAAAAGCTCACGGGTGAAAAGGGCCTGGCCGGTACTCGCATCGCTTTCATCGCTGGCGGCGGCGGTTCCTGGTACTTGGCGGTCGCCGACGTCGACGGACAGAATCCCCAAGTGATTCTGCGCTCCGGCCAGCCGATCATGTCGCCGGCCTGGTCGCCGGACGGTTCCAAATTGGCCTACGTGTCTTTCGAGGGTCGCCGACCGCAAATTATCGTCCAGGATGTCTACAGCGGTGCCCGTCGGGTGGTCTCCGCTGCCCCCGGCATCAATGGTGCGCCTTCCTGGTCGCCGGACGGCCAGCGGCTGGCGTTTACCCTGTCCAAGGACGGCAACCCGGAAATCTACGCCCTCGGCCTGGGTTCTCAGTCGCCGGTCCGCCTGACCAGCAACGGCGCCATCGACACCGAACCGGTCTGGCTGCCAGATGGCAGTATCGTCTTCACCTCGGATCGGGGCGGCTCGCCGCAACTGTACCGCATCGGTTCCGGTGGCGGCGCAGCGCAACGTCTGACCTTCGAAGGCGACTACAACGCCCGGCCTGCGGTCTCACCGGACGGTCGCTACATTGCGATGATGCACCGACGTGGCGGCCGTTTTCACATTGCCGTACTCGATCTGCAAGCCCGTCAGTTCCGGGTCTTGACGCCCGGCGGTACGGATGAATCACCCAGCTTCGCGCCGAACGGTAAGATGATCATTTATTCCAATGGTCAGCGACTGAAAGCAGTCTCGCTAGATGGCGCCAATCAGCAGGACGTTGTTCTGCGCGGCGTCGCCCGCGATCCGGCCTGGGCGCCTTATAGCCGTTGATTTCAGATGGATTGACTTTTTTTTAACCTTGATAATGGGGAGAATCGCCATGCAATCCTTCATTCGCACCCTGATGGCCGCCGCGGCACTCGCGCTGCTGGCCAGTTGCGCCTCGACCGGCGAGAACGCTGACCAGACGGCAACGGACGCTACTGAGCAACCGGGAGTGACCGCTCAACCGGGACAGGAAGCCTACAGCTATGCCTATGGCCAGGCACCGGGTAGTTACGACAGCTATGATACTAGCGGCGCTGGCGGCTACCCCGGCAGCGGGCAGGCCGGTCGGCCGGGAAAACCGGGGCAGCCGGGACAAGCGATGGCCGGCGGCAGCGTGGTTTCTGCGGACCGCATCGTCTATTTCGATTTCGACCAAGCTGACATTCGTCCGGAAAGCCAGACCGTGATTGAATCAAACGCCCGCTATCTGGCGGGGAATCCGCGGATTATCACCCAGCTCGAAGGCCATACCGATAACCGGGGCAGCCGTGAGTACAACATCGCCCTGGGCGAGCGTCGGGCCAATGCGGTGCGTCAGGTGATGAGCGCCATGGGCGTCCCGCCCCAGCAAATCCGAGTCGTCAGCTACGGCGAGGAACGGCCAGCAGCGGTCGGTCAGGATGAACAAAGCCATGCGCTGAACCGGCGTGTGGAAATCGTTTATTGATAGGGAAGCCGCGATGCCGAAACCGGAGTTTTCCTGGTTGATCGTGGGCTTCCTGCTAGGCAGCCTGGCGCTGCCTGGCAGGGCTGGGGCGCAAGCCCCCGATAATACGTTGACGCTGGAGTTGTTGCAGCGCATCGAACAACTGGAACTGGAAGTCCGGCATATCCGCGGTGAATTGGAACTCTACCGTTATCAGGTCGAGGGACTTCAACGGGAGCGGGCAGCAGCGGCTTCAGCAGCAGCTCCATCGATGGTGGAACGGCCAGCGGTTTCCAACTCGCCAGCACCCGTTCCGCCGCCTTCAGCCACAGCACCTGCACCGGAGCAGACGCCGCCAATCCCGCCACCAGCCGTTAGCACGGGTGCGGAACAGGCGGATTTTGATGCGGCCTTGGGTGAGTTACGTGAAGGCCGCTATCCCCAAGCTATTACGGATTTTCAAGGATTCCTGAACGCCTACCCGGACAGTCGGCTGACGGGCGATGCCCAATATTGGCTGGGCGAGTCCTACTACGTCAGCCAAAATTATGAGGCCGCCAAGGAAGCGTTCATTAATCTGGGGTTGCGCTATCCACAGAGTGCGCGGCTCCCGGATGCGCTATTGAAGCTGGGCTATATCTATGGGGAATTGGGCGATGTCAACCGGGCCAGAGAAGTTTTGCAAAAGCTGGTGCAGGTCTATCCGGACAGTCAGGCTGCCGATCTTGCGGAACAGCGGTTGCAATCGCTGCGCTGATGGTGTTGTGAAAGCTTGTGATTTCGGTGGATTGCTGTAAGATAAACAACCTTTTTTGGGGCCGTTAGCTCAGCCGGTAGAGCAGCAGACTTTTAATCTGTTGGTCGTGCGTTCGAACCGCACACGGCCCACCAATCATTTCAACGCCTTGGCGTAACCTCGCCGAGGCTTTTTTTATGCCCTGCGTAATTCCTGCGTAACCCGTGCCGAAAGCCGGTCCATCGCCGTGCCGTCCCTACCGCTCAAGGGCGAAGCGTGGAGGATGATGAAATGCTGTTCCTGTTATTGGCGGCCTGACGACCATGGTGAATTACGGCTCCCTGTCCTTTGCCGAACAACTGGCTTTCTTCCGCCACAAGCTGAACCTGCCGACGCAGCGCTGGGATGACCTGCTGGGCGCGGCGCATGATCGCGCCTTCGTGGTCGCCGGGGCGATGCAGGCCGACTTGCTGGCCGATCTGCGCGGCGCCGTGGACCAGGCCATTGCCGGCGGGACGACGCTGGAACAGTTCCGCAAGGATTTTAAACAGATCGTCGCGAAACGCGGCTGGACCGGCTGGACGGGCGAAGGCACCAAGGCCGGCGTGGCGGACGCGGGTGATTTACGAAACCAACCTGTTCACCAGCTACAGCGCCGGGCGCACCCAACAGATGAAGGACGTGGCGGCATCGCGCCCCTGGTGGCGCTATCGGCATTCCGACGCCAGCGTTCATCCCTGCAAGGAGCATCGGGCCTGGAGCCGGAAGATTCTGCATGCCGATGACCCGTGGTGGGCCACCCACACCCCGCCCAACGGTTGGGGTTGCAAGTGCTACCTCGAAACCCTCGCCGACCACGATCTGGAACAGCACGGACTGACGCCGACGTCGCCAGAGAAGATTCCCTTCCCCGATAGCGGGATCGACAAGTGCTGGGATTATCCGCCGGGGGCGAGCGTCGCTGAGGAACTGGCACAGTTCGCCAAGAACAAGAGCACGACGCTGGCGCTGGCCGATCCTGCCGCCCAACTCGCTAAAGATTACGTCGCCACCCTGGTTCGGCATCCCCAGTTTCAACGCTTTTTCGCTGGGGAATTGCCGGGGGAATATCCGCTGGCGGTATTGGACGCCGAATTGCGTCAGGCGATGGACGTCTTACAGCCGGTGGTGGTGCTGTCGCAAGAAACGGTTGAGGCGCATCGTCATCACCCCGAAGCGGCGTAGGGCGGGTTAGGGCGTCAGCCCGTAACCCGCCGATGCGGTGATGGACAGGAAGGCGGGTTACGCTTCGCTAACCCGCCCTACGGGCTAGCCCTCCAGCGTCAGCGCCATCTGCGGCGCAGCGCTCGGCAACAGGCCCGCCTCAGCGACTTGCAGGGAGGTGACAAGCGGGTTGCCATCGATTAACGACAGCGCGGGCATAGGAATCAAAGTAGAATGGCAAGGATTCAGCCGCACGGAGAATGCAAATGAAATTGTTAGCCTGCTCTTGGGATGCACGCTCGGCATCGCTGACAAAGTCCTTTATGGGGCATGACATCATCAAGGTCGGGGCAAAAAAATTCAGCCTGCCCGAAGATATTGTGAAAACCCACGTCAGTGCCGAGCAAAACGAAATGACCGCTCTGCGAATGCTGCTTATTATTGTGTTAGCGATCACATTGATCGGCCTCTTGTTCGCGATCCCACTGTACTTCTTGAGCAAAAAAAAAGCGGCTCACTATGGCATTCAAGACCAAAACCGGCGATACCTTTACCGTGTTGGCTAGCAACAATCGTGAATGGAAAATTTTAAGGAAATACTCTGGAATGGGGGTCTTTGATTAACCCCTAGCCAAAAGGAGACCCCGATGGCCGGAGCCACGCATGAAATCCGTGTCGACGATACCGCCCTGCGCCGCGCTGGCCCGGTTGCGGGCGACCACCGGCGACTTGCAACCGGTGTTCCGCGATCTGGGCGAGGCGCTGCTGAACAGCACCCGCGAGCGCTTCCGCCGCCAGACCGCGCCCGATGGCTCGCCCTGGACCGCGCTCTCCCCGGCCTATCGCGCCCGCAAGAAACAGAACAAGGACAAGATCCTCACCCTGCGCGGCATTCTGCACGGCACGCTGGCCTATCAAGTCACCCCCGACGCCCTGCTCGTGAGGACGCCGTTGATCTACGGCGCCCCTCATCAATTCGGCGATCCCCGGCGGAACCTTCCCGCCCGCCTCTTCCTCGGTCTGTCCATCGCTGATCGCGCCGAGATCGACACGATCCTGCGCAAGCATCTGGCCCGCGCCCTAGCGCAGGCGGCGGCACTGGCAACCGTGCTTAAATCCGGTATCGGCGACCTCGCCACGAAAGAGGATTTAACCCGGCTGGAGAGCAAACTGGAATCCCGGCTGAACCTGCTTGAGGAACGTACTGAAGGGCGCTTCAAGTTGCTGCAATGGATGCTGGCGTTCAACTTGGCGATTAGCGTCGCCCTGCTCTGGATATTGATTCGCACGGCGACCGCCGGGTAGTCCCTGCGTAATTCCTGCGTAACCGTGCAGGGAAAAACCGGGTATCGACGGGAATCAACCGCCATAACATAAACCGCTTGACGCTTGATTTTTCAGATAAACGGCAACAATCCGTAGACTACGAAAACGAACGGATATATATTGAGAAGAGTCTTTTAATCTGTTGGCCGTGCGTTTGAACCGCACACGGCCCACCAAATAATCAAAGGCTTAGGCGCTTTGCCTGAGCCTTTCTTTTTTCATGTAGACCCTAATTTGATGACTTTGCGATCGCTGATGATGAAATTCATTGAAATGCTTCTCGAACGCACCATCCTGCTCAGCCGCTGGCTACTGGCACCACTGTACCTGGCGCTAATCGCCGTCCTGATCCTGTTCACGATCAAAGCCGTACAGGAAGTGATCCACTTGTTCGACGTGATTCTGACCGTCAGTGAAACCGATCTTATTCTATCGGTGCTGGGGCTGGTCGACATGGTGCTGGTAGCCAACTTGCTGGTGATGGTGATTCTCAGCAGCTATGAGACTTTCGTCTCCGCGCTGGATACCGCCGAAGGCCAGGAAAAACCATCCTGGTTGGGCAAGATCGACGCCGCTACGATCAAGATTAAACTGGCGGTCGCCATCGTCGCCATTTCCTCGATTCATCTGCTCAAGGCGTTTATGACCACCCCCTCCCAGGACACCAGTCAGCCGTTGTGGAACAACACGTTATTCTGGCTGGTGGTCATCCATCTGACCTTTGTGGTCTCTGCACTGGTGATGGCGTGGATTGACCGGATTGCCTTCGCTCCCCACCGGGAACATCACTGAAGACCCTGCCGGCCCACCCAGTCGCGGGCGAACTGCCAGGCCACCCGGCCACTGCGCGACCCGCGCTGCAAAGCCCATTGCAAGGCTGCCTGGCGGGCGGATTCGTCCAGCCCCGCCGACCAGGCCAGACGCTCCAGCCAACAGGCGACAATGGCGAGATAATCATCTTGGCTGAAGGGATGAAAGGACAGCCAGAGTCCAAAGCGCTCGGATAGCGAGATTTTTTCCTCCACCGCCTCGCCGTGATGCAGCTCGCCCTCGATCAACCGGGCGTCTTCGTTCTCCCGCTGATATTCAGGCAACAGGTGACGGCGATTGGACGTCGCGCAGAGCAACACATTGTCGGGCGCAACGCTGATCGAACCGTCCAGCATCGCCTTGAGCGCTTTGTAACTGGGATCGTTCGCTTCGAACGACAAATCATCGCAATAGAGCAGGAACCGTTCCGGCCGGTCAAACAGCGGTTCAACGATGTCGGGCAAGTCGAGCAGATCGTGTTTATCCACTTCGATCAGCCGCAAACCCCGGTCGGCATATTCATTGAGCAGCGCTTTGATCAATGAAGATTTCCCGGTGCCGCGCGATCCCCACAGCAGGACATGATTGCAGGAACGCCCGGCCAGGAATTGCCGGATATTCAAATCCAGCGCCGCTTTCTGACGGTCGATCCGTTGCAGATCGGCCAGCCGCAAGGGGTGGGAATGGCGCACCGGTTGCAGATAGCCGCTCTGGCCAAGTCGTCGCCAGCGACAGGCTCGCCAGTGCGCCCAGTCCGGCGGATCCAGCGCCGACGGCAATGACTGTTCCCACCGGGCAAGAAGATGAATCAGGCGTTCCGCGAGCGCCTGATCAATGGTTAGCGTCACCGAGGTCACGGCGTCAGTGGCTCATCACCAGCGTGCTGACCCCCTGACCCGCGCTCAACAGGATCAGATCGGCCACGATCCGGGCGCTTTCCTCAAGCGCTACATCCGGGATTACGCTGTCCTTACCCTCAGGAATTTCATCGCCGGGTTTGAGCGGCGGTAATTTCTTCATCGCCCGGTAACGGTTCTCGCGCTCCCGCTGCCAAGTTTCGAGACGTTCCTGCTCAGTCCGGCGCTGCGTTTCCAGCAGCGAGACGGTCGTCTTTTCCCGCTGTTGCCGGGCGAATTCGAGATCATGCAGGAAGGCTTGATAATCCGTATCGTCAGCGATTCGCGCCTGATGCCGCCGCGTCAACTCCGGCACTTGGGCCGCCAGTCGCTGGTTACCCTTATAAGGGGTGGCGGGAATCTCATCCCAGGGCAGGGCATTCTTCTGGGCGCTTTCGCCGATGTCCTCGCTGTCCATCGCCGAGGGAATGGCGATGTCGGGCCGTACCCCACGATGCTGGGTACTGCCACCGCTGACCCGATAGAACTTGGCGATGGTCATCTTCAACTGGCCTTGCGAATCCTTGGCGCGCGTCAGCCGACCCAGATCCACCAAGGTCTGCACCGTGCCCTTGCCAAAGGTCGGATCACCGATGACGATGCCACGCCCGTAGTCCTGAATGGCACCGGCAAAGATTTCCGAGGCCGAGGCGCTGGCGTGATCGACTAACACCGCTAACGGGCCGTCATACGCTTGACCACGCTCGCCGTCCTCCTCAACTTCCACCCGACCGCCGGCATTCCTGACCTGAACAACGGGTCCGTTGTCGATGAACAGCCCGGTCAGATCGACCGCTTCTTGCAGGGAACCGCCGCCATTTTCGCGCAGATCCAGCACTAGGCCATCGATCTGTCCTTGCAGTTCCTTGAGCAGTCGCCGGACGTCGCGGGTGGTGCTGCGATAATCCTTGACCCCGCGCCGGGCCGCTTCAAAATCACTATAAAATGCCGGGATGGTCACCACACCGATGCGTAGTTCGCGGCCACTGGAGTCTTTAAACGTTCTGATTTCACTCTTGGCCGCCTGTTTTTCCAGCTTGATAGTGTCGCGCACCAGCCGCACGGTCTTTTCCGCCGCCGCCGCGCCGACCTTGCCCGGCAGGATTTTCAGGCGCACCACCGTACCGCGCGGGCCGCGGATTTTCTCGACCACATCGTCGAGTCGCCAGCCAACGACATCGGTCCAAGGTTCCTTTTCGCCCTGCGCCACCGCGACGATCTTGTCACTGGGCCGAATTTGCTGGCTCAAATCCGCCGGGCCGCCGGTGACCAACTCGACGACTGTGACCTGCTCATCCTCCATGCGCAGCACACAACCGATGCCCTCCAGGGACAGCCGCATCTGGATATTGAAATTCTCGGTATTGCGCGGCGAGAAGTAAGCGGTATGTGGATCAAAGGCTTGGGCCACCGCGTTCATGTACCACTGAAACACATCTTCGCTGGTGGATTGCAGGGCCTGGTGCAGTCGGTTGTCGTAGCGCTTGCTCAACAACTCGCGGGCGGCAGGCTGATCCTTGCCAGATAGCATCACGGTCAACATTTCGTGCTTGAGCCGCTTGCGCCACAGATCATCGAGTTCCGCCGGGGTTTTAGCCCAAGGAGCGTCTTTGCGGTTCACCTCCAGCGATTCAGGGACATCGAAACGAAAGTCCTGCTTCAATAGTTCCTGGATATGGGTAGTGCGCTCGGCCAACCGGCGCAGGTACAAATTAAAAATCGCATAGGCCGGCTGCAGGTCGCCGCTTTTCAGGGCGTCGTCCAGGGTATGGCGATATGGCTCGAAACTGGCGATATCGCTGGCCAGAAAATAGGAGCGGCTGAAATCGAGACTGTCGAGATAGGCGTTCAGCACCAGCGAGGATAGCGCATCATCCAGTGGACTCTGCCGATAATGATGCTGCGATAACAGATCAGCGATGGTTCGATCCAGCGAATCCTGCCGGGCGGTCGGCACCAGGGTTTTCACCTCGGGGCCAGCGTCTGGCTCAGCCGGTTTGGCAAAAGCTCCCGGTAAAACCAGAATCAGGAGTAGCAGAGTCAGGGATTTGAGGCTTGGCAAATGGTACATGGGGCTTCTCGACAGAAACAGGCCGTGAACGTCGCGTTCTCCAGTTTAGAACGGCGTGGGATGAACCAGCACGATGTCCGTGGCAACCGGTTGCTTGCCATTCGGCTCGGCCAGGGTAAATTCAAAAATATGATTGCGGGACGGCAACTTCATGACGTTGAAGCCATCCGGCAGGCTGGAATCGTGGAAGAACGCGGTCCGATACGGGGATTCCGGATCACGGGAGTCGGTTTTCCACAAATACGGCGACAGTTTGACCAGAAAACGCATGAAGCCAAAACTCTTATTATCGTCATGGTGGTAACAATAGCCGCGCACCCGCGAACCCATCGCTCCCCAGAGCGGTGAGAGGTAATCATCGCCTCGGGTCGGCAGCAGTCCCGGCACCAGGTAACCAGACACGAACATGTCTGATTCCCGACGCAGCTCTTCAGACACGTTATCGAAAGCCAGGGTTTCCACCCGACAACCCTTATTTTGCAAGGCGCGCACCACCTGCACGAAATCGCCGTCGCCGGTCGCCAGCAGCACCCGGTCGAGATTCTCTGATTGCAGCAGCACGTCGACCGCCATGTCGAGATCAGCGTTAGCCTTGCCGTAACGGTTGCCGGCTTCGTCCTGGAACCACTTGACCCGCTTTTCGATCACCTTATAACCGAGTTCGCGCAGCGCGGACTGATAAGCGCGAGCTTTGTCCCGATAGACCGTGTTGGTTTCAGCGCGTTCCTCGTCATAGGACAGATAGACATTCAATCGCAGCGGTTCGGCGTAATCCCGACAGGCGAATTCGCGCAGCACGTCATATTGCATCCGCTGTCCGCCGTTGCGGGAAATGTTGGCGGCGTCCACATAAACGCCAACTTTGGCATGAGATTTGAGGTCAATGGTCATATGCTTGTTTTAAAACTCTTTACGTAATCGTTTGCTGATGTTAAGGGAATTAAAAAGTACCCTTTTGATGACGCTTGCGGAACCCATTTAATCATCAACAGCGTCCACAAAGCGGCGCTATTCTACCGGTTTCTGCGGGGTTCCTGATACGTTCGGAATGAGGTCGGGGTAAAATCAGCCGCTGGCGGCTAGGTTTGTAGGATGTTCGTTCTAAGAGTATTTGTACTATTCTATAGTTCAGTTCATCACGAATAGTAAGAGGTTATCGACATGAATCTATCGCGTCTCGCCACCGCCAGCTTGCTGGCCTGCACCGTCCTTGCTACCGGGTTCATCACGCCTGAGGCCGCTGCTCAACCACGCTCCGGCTACGAGGACGTCGATAACGATCAGGGCGGTCCTCAACAGGGCTATCCAGCCCGAGGCGGTCGACAAGACTCTCAAGACGGCGAGTGGGGTAACCCCCAGCAGGACTATCCAGCCCGAGGCGGTCGGCAGGACTCCCAAGACGGCGAGTGGGGCAGCCCCCAGCAGGAAGATCAAGGCGGTGGCTGGGGTCGCGCCCAGCAGGAAATCGAACAGATCATCACCCCGGAATACCGCCGCCTCGGGATGCGGCTGGAACGACTGCCCAACGGCAGCCTGCGGTTGCGGTTGCCCAGCGAAGTGATGTTCGCCTATGACAGCGCCAACATCAGTCCCGGCTTCGCGCCCACCCTGCGCAAAGTTGCCGGTTTCATGGAGCGTTATCCCCGCACTCGGGCGCGCATCATCGGCCACACGGATAGCGTCGGTTCGGATAGCTACAATCTGGACCTGTCGTTGCGCCGGGCGGAAAGTGCAGCCGCGTTTCTGACGCACAGGGTGTGCAACAACGGCGATTGCTCACTGACGGTCGCGGCAAGCAGGAACCCATCGCCAGTAATTCGACGCCCGAAGGCCGGCAGATGAACCGGCGGGTCGACATCATCATTATGCGGCCGCCGCGCCGGAATTGACCCCGGATCAGGCCTCCAGCGCAGCGCGGACTTGCGCGGCCAGTACCTTAAGTTGTTCGGGATTCGCCGGTTCGCGACCATGCGCACCGGCTTTCTGCCCTTCCCGCATCGGCACAATATGGACATGGTAGTGCAAAACGGTCTGGCCAGCGGCGGTGCCGTTGAACTGGCCGATGCGGATGCCATCCGGACTCAGCGCCTTTTGCACCGCCCGGGCGACGCGCTGAACGGTCGATGCGACCGCTAGCAGATCGACTTCGGCGATTTCCAGCAGATTAGGCGCGTGCGCCTTGGAAATGACCAGGGTATGCCCCGGACTGGCCGGACGGACGTCCATGAAGGTCAGCGTCTGGGCGTCTTCATGGACTTTAACCGCTGGGATCTCGCCTCGGACGATTTTGCAGAAAATGCAACTGGCGGATTCGGACATGATGGAACATTCCTTGAGTCGTCAAGGGTTTCAAGGGGTGCTGCGCTCAAGCGAGCGGATTTCCAGGCGCAAATCTTCCCGCCCCTTCTTTTGCCGGGCGATCCGCACCGGAAGATATTGCAACTCGGTGGCGAACCAAAAGATCGTGGTCCGGTTCCCATCGGGCCGGGTCTGACTGACACGCACCGTGCGCAATGGACCTAACACAGTCTTCAGGGTTTCCTCGCCTTCATTGCGGATTCGGTAAACCCGAGGTTCGATCCCATCGACCAGGGCGTATTGTTCCGGCAACTGGCCGCGCTGCAAATCCGACATCACTGCCAGATTCAAACTCAGCGGATCGGTGACGCCGGGCGATAATGGCAGGGTGGCCTGTTCAGCGTTGCTGCGCGCCTCAACCTGCGCCACCGGCCAATCGAAGCGCAATTGCACCTGCTGGGTTTCCCGTCCGGTATTCGCCTGTCGCTCGTAGCGGAGGGGCCGCACTTGGCCATCACGGATTTCGCCGTTGGCTTGTTCCTGAATCTGATGGGACGCCAACAAGGCTACTAGTGGATTGGGACGCACCGCGAAACGCAGGGCATAACCGTTCGACCCGGTGGCGTCCAGCGTCATCAACGCCTCGCCGATGGGCAGACCGGAGCCGTATAAATCATAGCGAGCCTGGAACGGCGCTATTGGCAAGTCAGCGTGAGCTGTGGACATCGCCAGCAAGCCGGCTAACACGATGGAGTAGGTCAGCTTCATCAAGGATTCAGGCTGGTAGTTGGGCCAACTGTTGGCGGCGTTCGCGAAGCAGCGTTTCATAGGCGCGGCTCAGCGCATGTTCATAGGCGCAATCACCTTGTTCACCCATCTTGTACAGGCGGCTTTCGAAAAAAGCGATTTCCTGGCGGAGGTAATCCGCCACTCGATAGTCGGCTGCCAGATGCCCCAGACTGACGGGGCGGGCGCCCAGTATAAAACTCGCATACATTTTTGCTTCCCCTCATCGGCTCTCATGGCTGTTCACCATAAAGCCTAGACGCATGAAGTGAATTTTGTATGACGCTGGCGTTAAAACCGCTGCTCAAAGGCTGCGGAAGCGCATGGAGAGATCGACCGCCCGCACGTCCTTGGTCAGGCCGCCGATGGAAATGTAATCCACGCCGGTTTCGGCAATCGGGCGCACCGTATCGAAATTGACATTGCCGGACGCTTCCAGCTTGACTCGTCCACCGGTGATATTCACCGCCTCAGCCATAGTTGCTAAATCGAAGTTGTCCAGCATAACGATATCGGGCTGAGCGGTCAGCGCCTCAGCCAGTTCGGCGAGATTCTCCACTTCCACCTCGACCGTGACGTCTGGATGCAAGCGGCGAGCAACAGCAATGGCCTCACCGATGGAGCCGGTGGCCATGATGTGGTTTTCCTTGATGAGCACCGCATCAAACAGGCCGATGCGATGGTTCCGGCAACCACCGCAGCGCACCGCGTACTTCTGCGCGAGCCGCAGGCCGGGCAGGGTCTTGCGGGTATCAAGAATGGTGGCGCGGGTTCCCGCCACGGCGTCAGCGTAGCGGCGGGCTAGTGTGGCGGTACCAGACAGTAATTGCAGGAAATTCAGCGCGGTGCGCTCGCCGGTCAGCAGGGTGCGGGCCGGGCCGCGCAGGGTGCAAAGGCGTTGATCGGGAGCGATGCGGTCGCCATCTGCCGCCTGCCAGTCGATGACGATTCGGGTATCGAGTTGCCGAAAGACGGCATCGAACCAGGCAACGCCGCATAGAATAGCGTTCTCGCGGCTGATGACGGTCGCCTCAGCCTGAGCGTCTTCGGGAATCAACGCAGCGGTCAGATCGCCACCGCCGATATCTTCGGCTAAGGCCAGCGCAACAGTAGGGTTGGGATCAGGCAGATTCATAGGGAGCCTCAAGTCTGAAAGTGAGCGTTCGCCGTGAGGGAAGACTATACACTGATCTATTGGAGCGTCCGCAGATGATGGCTGAATCCGGCGGCATCTACAAATCCTACCACCCGCTGTTCACGGCGCTCCCTGCCATCGGGGCCAAAAAACAGGATTGCCGGCGGTCCGACAATGCCAAAGTGTTGTAGTAACGCCTGGTCAGCCGCGTCGTGAGCGGTCACATCGGCCTGGAGCGCCGCCATGTCCGCCAATGTTGTTCGCACAGCAGGATCGCTGAAGGTGAAGCGTTCCAGCTCCTTGCAGCTCACACACCAGTCAGCGTAGAAATCCAGCATCACTGGCCGTCCCCCGGCCTCGCGCACCGCCCGTTCCACATCCGCCACCGTTTTGACCGGGCGAAACATCGATCTGGGCGCTTCACGGGCGTTGGCGGTAAAACTGACGCCGCGCAACGGTTGCCAAGGATCGCGTCCGCCCGCTGCTACGCCGACTAATAGCAACACGCCATAGATCAGCAGCACGACGCCAAGACCTTTGACTAGCATCCGCCAGGATGGCGCGCCATGCGCCACCGGTTGCAATGCGCCCATATAGGTCGCAGTCACGATGAACAGCGTCGCCCACAACACCATGATCAGGGCTGCTGGCAGAATGCGCTCCAATAACCACAGCGCTACCGCCAGTAGCATGACGCCGAAAATCGCCTTGATCCGCTCCATCCAGTGGCCGACGCGCGGCAGCCAGTGGCCGGTGGATGCACCGATGATCAGTAACGGCGCGCCCATCCCCAGGCTCAGGACGAACAGCGCCACCGCGCCTAACGCGATGTCGCCAGTGACGGCAATGAAGGTCAGGGCGCCGATCAGCGGTGGAGCCACGCAGGGACCAATGATCAGCGCTGAGAGGAAGCCCATGATCGCTACGCCGGCATAATGACCGCCGCGCTGGCGGTTGCTCCATTCCGTCAGCCGATGTTGGAGGAACGCCGGTAATTGCAAATCGTAAAAGCCGAACATCGACAACGCTAGCAGCACAAACAGGCTGCTGAATATACCGATGACCCAGGAATTCTGGAACCAGGCCTGAATGTTTTGTCCAAGCAGCGCTGCCAGTACGCCAATGACCGTGTAGGTTACGGACATCGCCAGTACATAGGTCAGTGCCAGCATCAGCGCCCGGCGACGGGTTAAATTCGCGCCTTGCCCAGCGATCAGGCCGGACAAGATCGGCACCATCGGGAAGACGCAAGGCGTAAAGGCCAGTAACAGGCCGAAACCGAAGAAGGCGGGAATCGCTAGAAAGCGTTGTTCGCCGAGGAGTCGTGCGAGCCGATCCTGTTCCGCTTCAGCTCTCTCCCCCAACTCCTCTCCCGCTGGGCGAGGGGAGTTCGCCGTCTCCCCGGATTCCTCCGGGGAGTAGGCCGACAGGGCCACCGCGACGGTTTGACTGAGCGGCGGATAGCAGACCCCTACCTCGGCGCAGCCCTGATAGTACGCTTTCACCTCGACAGCGCCAGGACTGTCCGCTGAACGTTGCAGGCGGGCAATGATCGTGGCTTCGCCATGAAACACCTGCTGTGGGCCAAAATAGGGATCATCCTTTGGCTCGCCGACGGGAATCTCCAGGCTGGTGATCGCGATGCCCTGGGCGTCAAGCAACTCCAGCCGGAATTTATCGCGGTATAGATAATAACCCGGCTCAATCACCCAGCGGGCCTGGAGAGTCAGCGGATCCAGGGCGCTGATCGTCAGCCGAAACGCCTGATCCGCCTCCAAAACCCGCTCTTGGGCAGGGCCACCAAAACGGTCAAATAATCCCGCTGCCGCCGGTCCCGCCAGCAACATCGCCAGCAGAGTCCACCAGAGCCATACCGTTCCCGCCTTTTTCAAGGGGTTAGGGGGGATTTCTTTCATATCGGTACTCCCGTGCTCTCCACGATCCAGTCCAGATAGGTCGCTGAACCGGCCTGAATCGGCAAAGCGATGATTTCCGGGACTTCGTAAGGATGCAGTTCACGGATACGCCCCTCCAGCAACGGGTAAACCGTGCTACGGGTTTTGATGATCAATAGCACTTCGGCGTCCCGCTGGATTCGCCCCTGCCAGCGATAGATCGAAGTCAACCCCGGCGCGATATTGACGCAGGCGGCCAGCCGCTCATCGACCACCGTTTCGGCGATACGCTCAGCAGTAGCGGGGTCCGGGCAGGTGCAATAGACCACCAGCGGTTGACTGTCCATGACAGATTCCTCTTCAGCAATGGAGACGGGAACGGGCTAACTACGGGAAGCGTAACGATAGACTCCCGGCCCGGCAATTTTCTTCACTGGGTCCCTTGAAAATTTCTCACCTTGCCCCACTTCATATGTCAACCCCTTGACAGGGGGTTGTCGCTGACTATGATTAGCACTCACCAAGGTCGAGTGCTAATCACCTTAGCGCCAACCTTAAGTCACCGAATTCAACCCATCAGGAGATGTATCAATGAACATTCGTCCATTGCATGATCGCGTACTCATCAAGCGTGTTGAAGAAGAAACCAAGAGTCCGGGCGGCATCGTGCTGCCGGGCGCCGCCGCCGAGAAGCCGTCGCGCGGTACGGTCATGGCGATTGGGCGCGGTAAGTTGCTGGAGAATGGCGACGTGCGGCCCCTGGATGTCAAAGTCGGCGACCTGGTCCTGTTTGGCAAGTACTCGGGTAGTGAAGTGAAGGTGGACGGCGAAGATCTGGTCGTCATGCGCGAAGACGAGATCATGGCGATCATCGAGAAGTAAGCGTCCCCCTACTCCAAATTTCCCTACCCCCACATAATCCGGTTTCAGAGGAATTACGAAAATGGCTGCAAAAGACGTTAAGTTTGGTGATGACGCTCGCTCACGCATGGTGCGTGGCATTAATATTCTGGCTAATGCTGTCAAAGTCACGCTCGGTCCCAAGGGCCGCAACGTGCTGCTGGACAAGTCTTTCGGCGCTCCGACGGTCACCAAGGATGGCGTATCGGTCGCCAAGGAAGTGGAGTTGGAAGACAAGTTCGAGAATATGGGCGCGCAGATGGTGAAGGAAGTCGCTTCCAAGACTTCCGACGTGGCCGGCGACGGCACCACCACCGCCACCGTGCTGGCCCAAGCCATCGTCCGCGAAGGCATGAAAGCCATCGCTGCCGGCATGAACCCAATGGACCTGAAGCGCGGCGTCGATAAGGCGGTTACGGCTGCTGTTGAAGAATTGAGGAAGCTGTCCAAGCCCTGCACCGATGACAAGGCGATTGCCCAGGTCGGCACCATTTCCGCTAATGCCGATGAGGCGATTGGCCAGATTATCGCCAACGCGATGAAGAAGGTCGGCAAGGAAGGTGTGATCACCGTTGAAGAAGGCAAGAGCCTGGACAACGAGCTGGATGTCGTGGAAGGCATGCAATTTGACCGGGGCTACATCTCGCCCTACTTCATCAACAATCAGCAAAACATGAGCGCGGAGCTGGAAGCCCCTTACATCCTGCTGTATGACAAGAAGATTTCCAACGTCCGTGACCTGCTGCCGGTACTGGAAGGCGTTGCCAAATCCAGCAAGCCGCTGCTGATCGTCGCCGAAGATATTGAAGGCGAAGCGCTGGCGACCCTGGTGGTCAACACGATTCGCGGCATCGTCAAAGTCGCGGCGGTGAAAGCCCCCGGCTTCGGGGATCGGCGCAAGGCCATGTTGCAGGATATCGCCATTCTGACCGGCGGCCAGGTGATCTCTGATGAAGTCGGCCTGAGTCTGGAAAAGACCACGCTGGCCGATCTGGGCACTGCCCGCAAGATCGTCGTCGCCAAGGAAAACACCACGATTATTGATGGCGCCGGCAAGACTGACGAGATTCAGGGCCGGGTCGAGCAGATTCGCCGGCAGATCGAGGAAGCGACTTCCGACTATGACCGTGAGAAGCTGCAGGAGCGCGTCGCCAAACTGGCCGGCGGCGTTGCGGTCATCAAGGTCGGCGCGGCCACCGAAATCGAGATGAAAGAGAAGAAGGCCCGCGTTGAAGACGCCCTGCACGCGACCCGTGCGGCGGTCGAGGAAGGCGTGGTTGCCGGTGGCGGCGTCGCGCTGATCCGCGCCCTGCAGGCGATCAAGAACCTGAAGGGTGATAATGCCGATCAGCACACCGGCATTGCCATCGCCCTGCGGGCCATGGAAGAGCCGTTGCGGCAGATCGTCGCTAATGCCGGCGATGAGGCTTCCGTGGTCATGAACAAGATCCTGGAGAACAGCGGCAACTATGGCTACAACGCCGCCACTGGCGAATACGGCGACATGGTTGAAATGGGTATTCTCGACCCGACCAAGGTCACCCGGTACGCGCTGCAGAATGCGGCGTCGGTCGCCTCGTTGCTGATCACCACCGAGGCGATGATCGCCGAACTGCCCAAGAAGGAAGCTGCTGGCGGTATGGGTGGCGGCATGGGCGGCATGGGCGGCATGGGCGGCATGGGCGGTATGGGCGACATGATGTAAACGTCCCCGGCGTTTCAAAGCCTGAGATTGCAAGACCCCGCTTCGGCGGGGTTTTTTTATGGTCGCCTGGATTTGGAGCCTCGCATATGCCAGAGGGGAACCACGGGTATGCTACGATTAAAGTCCCGCTATGGGGGTTCGGGCGAGGAGCCGGTTTTGCAGTTACGCCGCTTTTTGATTTTTCTCATCGCTGGTTGGTCCGGCTTTTTCGTGATGGCCATCGAAATGTTGAGCGGGAGGATTCTCGCGCCGAATTTCGGCAACAGCATTCATGTCTGGGGCGCGGTCATCACGATTTTCATGCTGGCGCTGTCGATCGGCTATTTGCTGGGCGGCCGGCTATCGGTCAATCAGCCTAGCTTGCGCCGTTTGGCAATCATCCTGATGGTCGGCGCTGTGACCACGCTGCCTGTGATCGTACTGGGCGATGCGGCGCTCGACTGGATTTTCGAGAGGGTTCACGATCCCCGTTATGGTTCCCTGCTGTCAGCGACCCTGCTGTTTTTCATCCCCACTGCGGTGTCGGGCATGGTGTCTCCCTATGCCGTGCGTTTGCTGGTCGCTGAATCCCGCCTGAGCGGTCATTTCGCCGGACAGCTCTATTTTGTTTCCACCTTTGGCAGCGCCGCAGGAACCCTGCTGACGTCGTTCTATCTGGTTCTTTATTTCGAAATCCATCAGATTATTGCCGGATTGATAGGTGTTTCGCTGACTTTAGGACCGCTCGCCTTGTTCCTTGGACCTTCTACTGATGACTCAGCGTACAAAAATTAAAATATTGACTCTCCTTGCTTCTATCATGACTCCATCCTTAACAGTCGCTCAGGTCATTCACCACGAAAAATCGCTTTATCGCAATATCCTCGTCTATGAAGAGGATGGACAACGCTGTCTGAGCTTTTCCCGCAAGAACGAAACCGCTCGGCAAACCTGCCAATTGTTGAGTAATCCAAATGAGTTTGTATTCAGCTATACCCGGATGATGATGGGCGCGCTGTATCTGAATCCCAATCCCCGAAAAATCCTGATTATTGGCCTGGGAGGCGGTATTCTGCCGACGGCGCTAGCTAAACTGTTTCCTGAAACGGTGATCGATGTCGTTGAAATCGACCCGGCGGTGGTGAAAGTTGCCCAGCAATTCTTTGGCTTTCATCCTGGCCAGAATATCCATATTTTCGAGGAAGATGGGCGGGTTTTTATCAAACGCGCCGGCCAAACAGATCAACGCTATGATCTGATCATGCTGGACGCCTTTGATCATGAATATATTCCTGAACATTTGTTGACCCGGGAATTTCTGCTGGAAGTTAAAAAGCTGTTGACGACGGATGGCGTATTAGCGGCGAATACCTTCTCCAGCAGTCGCCTTTATGACCATGAATCGGTCACTTATGTTGCGGTATTTGGCGACTTTTACAATCTGCGGGTCAAGCTTAAAAATCGCGTCATCTTGAAAAAGATGGATGGACTTCTGACGATGGACGCGATTCAGCGCCATGCCGATCAGCTTGAAGAAAAACTGACACCCTTCGGTTTTGGCCGCGAATGGCTCCTTCCGCTCTTTTCAACCGAGCGCGACTGGGATCCGGATGCACGAATTCTGACTGATCAGTATTCGCCGTCGAATTTATTGAATTCGCTGTTTTAGCCGGGCACCGGATGAAGAGCGCTTGTTGCTCGCCGCTCCTGACCCATCAGGAGCAGTCCATTGATCAGAAAGCCCGCGAGAAACCCTCATGTAAATTTTCCCGTGATCGCGAGGGTAGCAACGCAGGGCTGATCGTCTACTTCATTCAGGTCCTTCATCAAGGTCTGAATCACGGATTCAGTAGCTTACAGAATAATACGGAACAATCCGTGCCATCCGATCATCTATGCTAATCCGTGATTCAGACTAGGTAGTGTTGCGCGCGCCCCCTGATTTTAGTCACAGGAAAATCCACAGGAGACGTTTTTTCGGGCTACATATTGGGATAATTCGGCCCACCGCCGCCCTGGGGCGTGACCCAGTTAATGTTCTGGGTCGGATCCTTGATATCGCAGGTTTTGCAATGGACGCAGTTCTGGGCGTTGATTTGCAGGCGCGGGTTATTGCCGTCGTTATCCCGGACGATCTCATAGACCCCCGCCGGGCAATAACGCTGCTCTGGCGCATCGTACAGTGCCAGATTGACCCGGATCGGCACGGTCGGGTCTTTCAGCGTCAGATGACAGGGCTGATCCTCTTCATGGTTGGTGTTGGAAATGAACACCGAGGACAGCCGGTCAAAACTGATTTTGCCATCCGGCTTGGGATACTCGATCTTCGGACACTCGCTGGCCTTTTTCAGCTTGGCGTGATCCGGATGATGATGGAGCGTCCACGGCGCTTTGCCCCGGAATAAATAAGTATCGACGGCGGAGTAAGCAATCGCCGCCCACAGCCCCCAGCGGAACGACGGCTTGATATTGCGCACCGCATGGAGTTCCTCCCACAGCCAGCTTTGCCGCAACTGTTCGGGATATGCCGTGATCTCGTCGGCGCTGCGCCCGGCGGTGACTGCGGCGAATACGGCGTCGGCGGCCACCATGCCGGATTTCATCGCCGTGTGCGTACCCTTGATCTTGGGCGCGTTGAGGAAGCCCGCCGTATCGCCGATCAGCAGGCCGCCGGGGAAGGTCAGCTTGGGAATCGACTGGATGCCGCCCGCTGAAATGGCGCGAGCGCCGTAGGCAATGCGCCGGCCCCCCTCAAAGGTCGGGCGAATGTCGGGATGCGTCTTGAACCGCTGGAATTCCTCGAACGGCGACAGATGCGGGTTTTCATAGCCCAGACCAACCACGAAACCGACGGATACCTGATTGTTTTCCAGGTGATAGAGGAAGGAGCCGCCATAGGTGCTGGCGTCCAGCGGCCAGCCGACGGTGTGAACGATCTTGCCCAGTTGATGCTGAGCTGGATCGACCTCCCACAACTCCTTGATGCCGATGCCGTAGGTCTGCGGGTCGACGCCCTCGCGCAGCTTGAAGCGGTCAAACAGGGTCTTGGTGAGCGAGCCTCGACAGCCTTCGGCGAACAGCGTATAGCGGGCGCGCAGTTCCATGCCCGGCGCAAACTGCTCAGTCGGTTCGCCGTCGCGACCTACGCCCATGTCGCCGGTAGCGACGCCGACCACTGCGCCATCGTCGTTGTACAGCACTTCGGCGGCGGCGAAACCGGGGTAAATCTCCACGCCCAGTTCTTCAGCCTGCGTCGCCAGCCAACGGCACAGATTACCCAGACTGATGATGTAATTGCCGTGATTGTGCATCTGCGGCGGGGTAGGCAGTTTGTAGGAAGTTTCGCGGGTCAGCAATAGAAAACGATCTTCCTGAGCCGACGTGTTCAGCGGTGCGCCGCGCTCCTTCCAGTCGGGAATCAATTCATTGAGGGCGCGGGTTTCCACCACCGCCCCGGACAGGATATGCGCACCGACTTCAGAGCCTTTTTCAATGACGCAGACGCTAACTTCCTGATCCTTCTTCGCCGCTTCCTGTTTCAGGTGAATGGCCGCCGACAGGCCGGATGGGCCAGCGCCGACGATCACGACATCATATTCCATACTTTCGCGTTCCACTGGTCACTCCTTCATCTTGGTTTTTTACGGGTTGGAGTCGGCGGGAAATTCTCAGTCTGCGCATGGAATTCCCGCGGTTTTGCGGATTGTAGCAAGCTGCCACCCTGAATGATTGCTCTTTAGCGCCGGGGTCCGTGGCGTTTCATCAGGGAATCTGTGGCTTCTGCGTCAAAGCCACTTCAAACCGATAATGGCGATCCCCCCACAGGGGGTACCCGATAGTGGGAGCCGCATTAGCGACCCCGTTTAACCGCTTTGAGCGGCTCATGAACGAACCTCCCGGCTTTGCCAGGGGATGGTTACTAAAATGTGGCGTCACCTATTGAGTCAATTAAGCAGTATTGGACTCGACTGGAATCGACTTTATTTTCCGATACAGAATATTAAATTCAACATTAAATTATTTTTAATCAATTAGTTATAAATTTTTATTTTTTTATGGACTCATATTTGGACTTAAAAACCGCAGGTGACCTCCCGATATGAAATTTTTATACCACCATCATCATAATGATAGTTTTTGACTAACATGATAAAATATCTCCAAATTAGTCGCTGGAGAATAGAGGATATGGCCCGCAAAGCTGCTGCTGCAAAAACTGAATTTACAGATTCTCAACAGTCTTCTGATACCAAACCTTGGCAATTCAAACCCGGACAGTCTGGCAATCCGGCAGGTCGGCCCACCGGGGCGCGTAACAAATTATCGGAGTCGTTCATTGTGGGTTTGGCTGATCACTTTGCAGAACACGGCCAAGAGGCGCTGAACCGCTGTCTCGAAGAAAACCCAACCGGGTATCTGACTATCATCTCGCGGATCGTGCCGCGCCAGGTTGAGGCTGCCGTCGAAGTCACGGATCGGATCACTGTTCATGAGTTGTCCGCCGATCAGCGGGAACGGATCGCGCAAAGCTGGTTGCTCAGTCATCAGCAGAACGACTTACCTGCAATTGAACCATAAAGCAGAAGACTAACAACTCCACAGACGAAGAATGTTTGTTAGCCACATGGACAGGAAGACTGCTGAATGATCTGTTTGTCTGGCTGGACGACTAAGTGGACGCACCATCGCATCAACAGAGGAGGAGCAAACAGCGACCCCCGGCACCCCCAAGTTCCGCGACTTTGGTAGGTACCCTCTTTGTCCTCGCTCCAGTTTCTGAGCCAATCCGGCCTATAGTGCTTCTGCGGTAATCCCATCAGTACACTTGACCAACTCACGGTTTTTGGCAGCCGCTCAACCAATTTTGCTTTCCAAGACTTCTGCATTATCGTAGCAACATTGCTATCTTTGGGATCACTCCACTGGAGGTTGTCATGTTGCGTCAAGAATGGAAATTCGACTATACCGCCAGTAAGTTGGCGGAAGCCGCTCACACCAAGCGGCAATTTCATCAAGAGCGGTTTGATTGGTGGAAAGACAAGAAAGATCAGGTGATTGCGCAGATTCGGGCCGAGGGATTGGAGATTGATGAAAAGATCGCCTTGGAATACGTTTCGCCCAAAAGCCGAGACTGGGAACGCGGCTCGCAAGTCACCGTGCGGGATGATTTGAGGAAAAATCTGGACGAGTGCCTGAAAAAACTGGCCTACCATACGGGGCTGATCAGTGACTATCACGGTTGGCATCAGGTGTTGAGCGCCAATCCCGAAGTCCGATTGAGTCTGGATCATGAAGATTGGTTGTTTTTCTTTGGGCAAGCGCAATAAGCGTTTACCGCATAAAAAACGGTCGCCTGCGCGCTACAATCCAAGAGGGCTTCGGCTCCGCGTGCATCAGCGACCTTTTTTTGATTTCTGAGAATCTCCCCCGGCGAACAAGGCGCGTGACCTTTCAGCTCGCTATTCCCCTACTCCTCGGGTTATCCAGGCTATCCATAGGCGGTCCTCCGCACGGGGGCACTTCTACGCAGATTTACGCTGCTGCTCTGCATTGTTCCTGAATGAGTTGAAATGCGCGGATTTTCAAATCCATGCCATTCCCCAACAGCGCATAAGCCAAGCGGGAACCGTCGCTGATGTCTTGATGGTGGTCGCAGTATTCGGTAATGGCATTTAACGCCCCCCAAGAGGCAGAAGGTGCTGCCAGCGACTGATCGCCCATTTTCATATTTTTACTGGAATTGCGAAAAATATGTTATTGTTATAATTAACTTTTATAAGAATTTTTTGCATATCTCTCCATTTTGCAAGCAAGTTATGAAGTTTTTTGCGCACGTATCCACGGTTCCCATGCGGGGCCTGGCAAATAGCGAGCGCCGCGCCGCTCGCCTTCGCGGGTTAGCACATTCTGCCGCCACAGTTCTGCAAGCTGTTGGGTGGCGTCCGTGCGATTGACGTTGAAGATTTCGCGGTAATCCGCGTTCTGGATATAGCCTTGCTGGGTCATACGCATTTTCAGCACTTGGTGCGGCGTCAGTTTAGGGGTCAATGGCGATAGCACTTGATAACGAGCGCCCCGACCTTTATTACCAGGTCCTGACACTAAGCCCATGTCCACCATTTCCTTGAGTTCGCGGTACGCAAGGTCGCGGTTGACTTCGTTCACGGTTTGATAGTCGGCGCTGGTAAACGCTAGACCTTGGGGATAGGCAGCAAGCACCCGGCGTTGTCGTTGACTGATCGGCAGAGACTGGACATAACGCACCCATTCGGTATCTGGGGTCTCGAAAATCGGTTGATTACGCAGGATCAAGGTAAAGCTGTGGGTGTCGGTGCGGAATTCGGGCAGACGCAGCCAGGATTGTTCCATTTCCTCGAAAATCCGGGGTATGCCTTCGCCCTGTTCGCGCATCAGGGCCAGTTCCGCCAACACGCGAGTCAGGCGGGGATTACGACTGTAGTGCAGTGTTTCGCGTTGCTTGAGCCGTTCCAAATCCACTTCGGGCGGCAAGCCGCCTGGATTGATCATTTCCAGGCGGTCAGCATAAAGCCAGACTTCGACACTCCGTCCCGCTGGGCGGTAATCACGATGCGCTACGGCGTTAACTAACCCTTCCTGCCAAGCAAAGGTCGGGTACTCCGGCATTTCGCGGAAAAACAGGTTATGAAGTCGGGATGAGCGTTGAATCAAGCCGCTGAGGGTCTGGTAGGCTTGTTCGATGACTTTGGGGAGTGCGCCCTCAATGCGTGGGAGTATCTCCTGGACGTTGTGCCGGGGGCCGGTCTGCCGTTCGGTGCCGTCCACGCGAAAAATACGCACGCCGACGTTGGGATGGTCAATATCTCGGGCGTGTTGTGCGAAGAGCAGGAGTGCGCCTTTGCGCAAAACCAGCTCGTGACCCCGGTAATCCGCCAAACGGCGTTCACGGAGATACTCCGTCGGTTCGAGAGACGCTAATCCAGCGCCGGCCTGGGCGCGGCGAATGAGGTCAGTATCCAAAGTTGTGATAGAAATGCCGGGCGCAGTTTCCATCTCGATGCTTTCTACCCGACTACGGGCTTTGATGGCGTTGATGACTTCTTCGGATTCCATGACGGTTGAGTCATGAACGCGGCGGGGAAAGCCGTCACCATGCACCATAACGGCCCGTTCCGCTGACGACACCTCGAAGATCAGCAGTTCGTGGTTGTTCCAGGTTATCCGCTCGCCGGGGGATTGTGGGGGCGTGAGGCGCGTTACCGGGGTTTGCAGCATGGTTTCAATGGCATCGCTGGGATAGCCATGCCCGCTGATGATTCCATCGTCTTCAATCCCGCAGACCAGCGTACCGCCATCGGCATTGGCGAATGCGGCAACATATTCAGCAATCTGGTCGCGCACATCCCTTTTGTTGCGGGGTCTGCATTGATCCCGTGGCCCTTCCCACAGGGATTTGCGCTCGAAGTATTGGCCCTCGGGCTGATTCAGCAAGCTGGCAAGATCGCGCATGGACTCAACTCCCTCTCAATCCCGCCCCTCAATAATCTGCACGACCTCCAGTTTTTGCAGATCAGCGAGCATTCCAAGCAGCTTGTCTTTGTCCAAGAATACAATCTTGCAGGGAACGCGATCTGTTGATTTCCTGACCGGCAGCGGCATGTAGTGTTAAATCCGGCGCACAATTTCGGCAACCGTTTGAACAAATTTCTTTTTAATCTGCTCCATGCAAACATTACTTAAATTTCCCGCCAATGAAAAAGCTTTTCTTTAACTTTTCCAACACTTCGTCTAAACGGATAGCTTCTTTAGCAAGCTTTTCATCTTGATTAGCTACTATCTGAAATAAAAATTCAACTTTAGCAAGTCTTTCTTCTTGGTTGGCGAGTTCTATTCGGGCTTGATTGAGTAATGGCTTTAATGGCAATAATTCTGTGAGCCTGGAGTTCAGGACCGAAATTTCAGCCGCTTGTGCTTGAGAAACGCGACTGTAACCATCAATTTGCTGCGTAAGATTATGAATCAAGGCATTTTGTCTATTTAAGAATTGAGTGAGCTGATGGTCGATAGCTTGCTGATGTTTTGAAAGATCAGATTTCATTTCTTGTTTAAAAGAATCTATCCGTTGTTCGATTTTACTTTCGATTTCCTTAAAATTAAGATCAATTTGTTTCTCAGCATCAAACAGTTTTGTACGAATTTCAATTTGCAGTTGATCTTGAATAGTATCGAGGATTTTATTCAGCGCTTCAGTTTTTTCAACTACAACGCCTTTTGCATCCATTGCTATTTTGGCGTTTTCCCGTGTACTCCCATCTAACTGCTTGAGTAAATCCGCTTGCTCCATAAGTAGTTCTTTGTTTTTTTCCTTCAAGTTTTTTTCAGATTCTAGCAATTTTTCTTCAATAAGTTTAATAGTTTTGTTAAGTTCAGAATGAAGAGAGTCTCGGGTATCCGAAGACTTAGCCAAAGAATCTTCCACCTCTTGCTTTAAAGTTTGCCAGTTTTGTTGCGATTTTTTAAATTCAGATTCGGCATATTCAATTTTTTTGAGTAATAATTCGCTCTTAGTAGATACGCCTTGGATATCGGCAAGAATTTTTTCAGCATCAACTTTAATGTTGCGAAGAGTTTTCGCGGCACTAATAGCGCCATCCATACGTTCGTCAAATTCGCGCAGCTTTGCCCGGATAGTTTCAACACTGGTAATTTCAGGCATAGAATGCACTCTCCAATTTGCGGGCTTTGCCCTTCAAGGACTCATTTACGTCGGATAAATCTTCTTGTTGGATGAATAGCATGAAGTCTAAACAATCACCCATTGCGACAACTTTGCTATTCCGGCGATTTTCTGGTTTTGTAGCCTGCTCCAAAAGAAACTTCCATCCTTCTGGTGAGTCACAAGCGGTGCCAGCTTCATTCAATATAAGAAGCTGCTCTGATTTAAAAGCTTTAGATGACCTGTATAGCTCTTGAACTTCCTGTAAAGAAAGAGGCTTTCGATTCGCAACTTCAAGTAAAGCTTTAGAATTTCCTTCATATTCTTCTAATGGCGAAAACTCGCGTGCAACAAATAAGGCTGGCAAATTATTAACATTTCCTTCAAGAATGGCTTGGGCCTGCCAATACTTTACATCTGGATAATCTCTAAATTCTTCAATCAATTGATTCATGTTTTTAAACTGAAAATCACCTTTATATAGGATAGTGGCTAATTGTTCCTCTTTTTCACGGACGCTAACATCTATTGCAGGCGGTGGTTTACGTGTATTTAAAATGAAATCCAATTCTGGAACACAAACATCACATAATCCACAACGATAACCTTGGTACTCAGCATTACGTCTAGTATTAAGCTCGGTAAGAATGGGCCTTCTGCGGCATTTCCCGGTTTTATGACTGTTTACTACTGCAAATAAGTTCCACAGCATACGGTAACGCATTTTTACAACATCTTCATAAGTGTGGTTCAGTAATAATAGAAGATGCTGATATACTACTTGAAAAATATTTTCATAGCGTTCAAATGTCTTAAATTCTCTTGTCTTTGCAGTAAATTTTTCCAACGGTTGATAATCTTTATTTTTTAATTCAAGACTATCCTCAAAATTTTGTTCAAGATTTTTTTGTTCCTTATCGTTGTTAAAGTGCGATAAATATTTGATTAACTGATCTTTCATTTTTTTCTGCAATTTTATAACAACATTGGATTCACTGGAAAAGTTAGGCAGAAAAAAATCCACATCGAAATACGGTCTTTGCTTATAAGGATAAGTGACCATATAGTCGTTCACCAAACCTAATACGGTTAACCGGTAAATCGCAAGTTCCGTGTAAGATAAATAAGTTCTTGATGTATGTAATACAACAGAATTATTACTCATTTCTTCACAGGCAGCGATCAGTTTGTCAAGAACTCGCAAGGCGCTTATTGCATCGGATTCAGCTCCCGGATAACTGCGAATGATAAACATATGCTGCTTGCCATAATCACACAGCGCCTGCTTGCCATGTGGACAGCCACCTTGATAACTGCTGCAAAGCGGACGTTTGATTGTCAGCTTTTCAAGCTCATTTAAACAAAGCTCATTCGGTGGATCAACAAGTAGAACAATATGCGCACGTTCGTTATCACGCCCAGCGCGCCCAATTTCCTGATACCAGGACTCCAAACCGGATGAAAGCGACGTATGGATAATGAAACGGACACTACTCTTGTCAATACCCATACCGAAGCCTTTTGTAGCAACAAGAATATCGAATCGATCATCTTTGAAATCATTTTGGTTGTCTTTAATAAGGGTTTCCCATTGGGGTGGTTTCATAACATCAGTTGCTTTAAATTCAAAATTACAATAAGAGCAACTCTTGATACCAGCATTTTGCCCTATTAGCTTTTCCTCATCATCGTCTTCCACCTCCTCATCGTCAGCATTCTGAATCCCAGCCGACTTGCTGGTAAAAGCGTAGGAAAAACAATTCGGACAAAGAGTCGGCGGCTTGCTGGCGAAAGCACGGACTTTACCTGTTGAATATGCTTGCAACTGCCATTTTTTATTCGGAAGTGGCCCAGATTGCCAACGTGCTTCTGGCTCAAGTAGGGCCATTGTTTCGTAGAGATAGTGAGCAGTCCCATCCCAAATTGAATTTTTACCGTGTGGGTCCGCATAAATGCAGAAAACGATGCCCAGCGATTTCTCTCCGCTTGGGTTCTTTTGCTCCAGCAATTTCGTCAGTGACTTCTGCCGTAGCGCCTTTGGTAAATCCCTGGTCAGAATTTGCCGATAGGTCTGCGCTTTTGTTGCCCCTTCTTGCACTGCTACGATCTGGTAACTGAATCTTTCCCGATCCGCTGATGGTTCACGGATGACATGCCCATCACGCAGTTTGAGAATACCCAGCATATCCTTCTCAACTTGTTGACCCGCTGTTGCGGTGAGCGCGATCAGTTGAAGTTGTTCATTGTGAGTGGAAAGCGTCTCCCGAAGCAACGGAAGTTTGAGATAAGAAGGTCGGAAATCATGCCCCCACTCTGAAATACAGTGGGCTTCATCAACCGCCAGAAAGTTGATCGGAACAAATTTTTTGAGTTCTGCCAAATCCGTGAGAAATCTTTTAATCCGAAGTCGCTCCGGCGAAATATAAAGTAATCGGATATAGCCAAGTTTTACTTCCTCTAAAATAAGATGCTGTTTCGCTCGATCCACATCGGAATTAATGAATTCTACTGAGGAAATACCATAATTAAAGAGCGTAAGCCGCTGATCGCGCATTAGTGAACGGAGAGGGCAAATAACGATTGTGAGGCCGGGTTTGAGTAGCGCAGGAAGCCAGAAACAGAATGACTTACCGCTACCTGTGGTGGAGATGCCAAGGACGTGTTCACCATCAAAGACCCGCTGAATCACGCGATCTTGAAAATTGTTGGTGCCGAACGAGTAGCCAAAAACTTCGCTAGTGAAGTATTTAAATCCCTGATGAATCTCTTGGAGCGTCAATCCTTTTCGGAAGCGAACAGTTCCTGCGCCGAGGGGCGGTGCTGGCAGCGATGCAGGTGTAAATTGTACAACCTCTGTACTGAGAAATATTACCCTGTCATCATACGTGTTGGAAATGGAGACAAGAGGATGAAGGTTTTTCGTCCATTTTTCTAAATAGTCAAAATTTGCAATAATTTCCACAATTGGTAAACGAAAATCTATATCTACTACTGACTGCACGGCTTCCAAAAACTTGTAAAGCTCACTGATAGAAAGAGCGACAAACGGGACATTAAAGCCAAAATTGTCCTGCAATAAAATCGGTTCTATACTCTGTTCATTTGATAAAGCCATCTCCACGAAACAATCTTGAACGTGGTAGAAGTCATTGACAGTATCTATCATCTGTGGGTCACAAAAATCAGTAAAAATACTTTGCTGATTTATTTTGTTCTTCTGAATTGCAAGGAAGCTACGTAACTGCGGATCATTAATAAAAAGTGAATAAAGCAGTTTTAGCGTTGCTTCAGTATCCTTCATTATTTGACTATATGTGAAACGAATGACCCGCCAACCTTGACTTGCAATATAGTTTTGGCGCTGAATGAAACCATTTAAATCCGACCGTTCCCTAAATTTGCCAAACCCATCTACCTCAATCGCAAATTTGCTCGCACCCTCGATAGCAAAGTCTACTTGATATTGACCAACGTTTCTCTGTGGCTTAACGCGCAGCAAACCTTGATTATTTAGTAGTGGGGCTAACACTTTCTCAACGAATTTAATCTCCAAGTAGTTATCACTTTGCTCTATTTTATCCTGAGATATAAGTGCATTCTGGAAGTATGCATGTTGTCGAAAAAAGTCAATTTTTCGATTTTTGATGCCTGTTGAATCAAGTAATTGATCCGGCAACGCTCGCTGGCATTTTATCGTTTCAAAGTCATTATTTAATGACATTTGATCTCGAAAGGTATCTACAAGACTCCGAGGAATGAATTTAAGTTTCGCCCGGACAAATCGCTCGAAAGTTTGAGTATCTTTAATCTTCCAGAATTCATCATCTGTACGGTAAACACCCCGCACAATAGATGGAACAAAATGTCGAACAAGGGGATTCATTCTGGATAGACTTTTTTAAGTGAGGACTGAGCTGTAAATGAGAATTAGGCTAGAAAAGAGATTTACCTTTTTCAAGAACTGCTAATGATTCTTTAAAGATATTTTTAATCTGCCACTCTGGTACATGTTTGCGGCGAAGTTCTGTTCGCAATGACTCAAGAAAATCGTTATTCATAAAAGATTGGTAGGATATATCTTTGTAAACTTTCCTGATCTTTGGTTGTTGAAGAATTTGCGATGAATCCAAAGCTTGAAGAATATCAAATTCTAAAAATTGCTGAATATCAGCATCAGTAATTTGTTTCGAGAATTCAAGATAGCTTTCTGGAGGGCTTGCTTTGACTTTCGGGAAAAGTTGTTTGGATATTTCTTTAGCAATATCCGACAGCCTACTTTTCAACTGTTCTTGTAAAGCAATAAAATAAGAATCAAGCAAAAGTCCAAGCTTATCTAATTCCTGTTCAAATTCACTCTGTTGGCTTTTAAAAATAACTTTTCCCATATTTGGTATTGTATAAAGAAACTTTTTGTCAATTTCTTTTCGACGATCTTCAATATATTCTGGGTTTACTGCAATTGTATCTGGCTCTTCACCCAACATTACTGTTACTGATTCCTTATCCAAGACTTGAACAGTATTTTTCCACTTCAAATCCTGAGTATCCAACCCCATTAAATAAGTTGGAATGATTGCTTGCTTTCTGGATATTTTGTAATTATTGACTTCAAATTCAACATACTGCAACTTGGAACTAAACACATTAGCCTGCCGCGCCAAATCGAACGGTTTAGGCGGATTACGCTTCACATCCTCCTCAACCACCTGAATCTCTTTAGGCGTTAGCGCCTGTTTGCCAATTTCCGAAGAGAGCGGCGTCGAAGCCTGATCCGCCCCTGCTGCTACCGCGATATTTTTCACATCAGCACCCGTTAGCATGATCGCGTTCGGTTTTTCAACCGATGTGGAACCGGCTTCAACCAGCAGCGGCGTCGGCGAGTAAATCAGTGTCTTATCATCAGCGATCAGTACACCAATCCGCACCCCTGGCTGGCAGCGCAGAGCAAAGCAGCTTTGATCGGAGTACCCTTTTAGGAGGGTCAAGCCTTCCAGGGAACCCAAGCCCAGCCGACACACTTCAGGATCAGCGTCCAGGATGACGGTAATCGATAATGCGTCTTCTTCGTTTAACCGCACACCCAGCGCCTTGGCGACGGCTTCACTGATACCTGGAGCGATAAACACGATCCGCTGGCGGGCCTGTTGTATCAGATTGGCAAGGGCTTCATCGGTTGCGACCGTAAAAGTGCGTTCTTCGGGCATTTTTGTTTTTTCTTTCATGGATATTCGATACATTGACTGGATGATGGGCGATGTGATTCAAGTGACCCGATTGTATCCCGAGCAAATAACCCACTGGGCACAGTATAGGTGTTCAGATTCAGAACACCGAGATTTCCCCTGCTTTTTTCCATCAAGCTCACTGGACAACTAAGAGCAATGGAGACTCCTGTTGGCGTTCATCGGTTCATGAAGGCTGCCTGGAGCGTTTGGGCATAAAAAAGGTCGGCTGAACCGACCTTTTGCCCTGATCAATCACCACCTTCCCTGGTGGCTGGCCCTCATCCATTAAGGATTCAAGTCAGCATCACCCTCCCCTGTGCTATTGCAGCGATCTTTGTAAAAGGTCAACTGCGTCAGATAGTCGCGGCGCGCATCGAACAACCAGCCGGATTCATCGGGCGGATCGGGTTGGGCAGTGGGCCGGTCGGGCAGCGTGACCTCCAAGTCATCCAGTGCCCGTTGCACATCATCGCGCAACTCGGTTAGATCATCCTCAATCCCGGCTTCCCGATACGCCTCGGTCAAACGGTTGGCGAGGGCCTCCAATTCGGCCTTGAAGCTTTCCAGGATGGATTCGGTACGTTCTCGAATGTTCTCCAATCGATCCTCAAAGGTCTCCTCATCCTCCTCCTGCCGTTCCTGCCATGCCTGATTCAGCGTCTTCCGGGCTTCCCGACCGGCTTCATCCATTCGCTTCGGAAGCGTTTGATCCCGATAGGGCGTTATCGCCGTTTCCACCAGTCGCGCCAGTTCACCGGGATGCAGCGCCTCCAGCGCGTCCAATTCGGTCGCACCGTCAACCCCATACCGTTCCTTGAAGCCGTTTTGCCGCTTGTCGCCTTCTTTAATCGGGATCGGCGGCAATTCATAATGCTTGACCTGCTCGGCGGTCAGCGCCAGCGGTTGCAGCTTGATGTCCGCATCGGGGGCAATGTCCCGCAGCCAAAACTCAATCTGCCGGGCGATGCTGGGCGGCATGAAATCACCCGCCGGATCAAAATCGCTGATGTAGAAAATACGCACCGGTTTTGCGTTGCCATGCAACCGGTACAGCATCCGAATGGTGCCAGTAATCGACTGAAACCCGATGGCCGGCACGTAGTTGGCGGCATGACGGCGACAAATCGGGAGCAATATGTCTTCCATCGTGCTCTTTTCAATCCAGACCTCCAGCAGATAAGGCTGATCGGCCTGGTTAAACTCGTAACCCTCGACGGTCAGGCGCGGCAAACTCCAGTCCAAATCATCGGCCAGTTCCACCTGAATGGTGGGGAGTGACCATGTCCACCAGTAATCAACTTTCCATTGCGGTGTCGGAAGACTCGCCGGTTCCATAAACAAATACGGGTCGGGGTTGCGCCGGTCGTCAAAGATTTCCACGTTGACCAGCTTTAAATACCGGGCCTGCTTGCTGGCGATGCCCAGCGCCCCCCAACAGCCCAGGTTATTTTCATACGCCTTGCCATTCCAAAGCGGCGGCGGTGGTTTCTGGGACACCAGCTTGTAATGCACTCGTCGCAGATGAACATCCTGGACGAGCAAATCCAGCCGGGTCAACTGATCGGCAAACCAGCGCGCTGACAACCAATTCCCCTCACTCCCCGCGTTGAAGGGATCATTCTGGGGGGACATCGCCAACAGGTCAGGCAAATTGCGCTTGATTCCTTGCTTACGCAGGTCGCGCTTCAACTGCTTGATGAACTCATATCCAGTCGCGGGAGTGGCTGGCATATCCATTAGCAACCCTCCTTCATCGGCTTGACCATCTCGCCGTTGATCTCTGCCAAACCCTGCTCCCGCAATTCCATCGCGGCATACATCAGCCGTTCCGTCCCCCATCCCAATTTGCGCGCCAGCGCCGTTGTCCATTCCGCACCCCGATAAAGTTTGAGCACCGCCCACAATGCCGCAGGGTCATCGGTCAGGTTGAGAGGTTCACGAGGAACAACCTCCACGGGGCGATTATTTTTGCAGGAAGGGTCGAGCGACTCACCAGACTCACGCGACTCACCGGATGGGGAGAAAATTTCATTGGTCGTGTGAGTCGTGTGAGTCGTGTGAGTCGATTCACCCTCGCCCGAAAATTTTTGTAGAGCCAATTCAAAAGCAGCGGCGTCCACGATCTTGATGCGCCAACGCATCCGATTTTGGCTCGTGCCATCAGCCTCGAACCGTGCGCCTTGTTCAACACGGCGGGCGTATTGCTTGAGAAACTCACCCATGAAGCGATTGCTGATTTCACCCGTTCGCAGGTCTTTGAAGTGGTCACTGAGCGTCTCGTAAAGAGCTGGATAGCACGGGCGCTCATTGCGGTCTTCATCCAAATCGGTTTCGTGAGCGCAACGAATGATCTCTTTTACCGTTGCTGGAGCCGTTTTAAATACGGAGTACCAAGCCAACATGACGGCGCGTAATTTGTCCCGAACCGGGTCAGCGTCTTCCATCTGCTCCCGCCCCAACAACGGATCGGGTTCATCCAGCCAGACCAAAGCCGAACGCACCCATCCGCTCCAATTCTCAAAGCGGGCAAAATTTTTCAGCGCCTGTTTGGGTTTACCGGCCACCACATAGGCGCGTAATACGGTAAGGGCCGATTGAATCAACCGGGTCCGATTCACTGGAATCCAGTCATGGAGATTGCGCGAAAATTCCCGCTCTTCCGGGCGTTCACATTGCGGATCGAGATTGCAGGGCACAATGCGCGTGGACAGATCACCCTGAACCAGCAAGTTGTTACCGGTCGCCAACCAAGTGCAGGCGGTGGGCGCGGTGGCACTGCGTTGCGTACCAAGTATCCGGTCGGTAAAAGTTTCCTGCGTCAGCACTGAGCAAAGGGTTTGGGATTGCAGCGGTTCCTCCACATTGTCCAGATTGATGACCGCATCCCCCGACAACAACACGGTCAACACCCGCTTGCGCATCTCCTCGGGGTTACCGGTGTAGCTCATGACCGTGGCCGGCTGTCCAGTGCCCACCAGGGCCACCACATCGGCCAGCAAACTTTTACCGCTAGCCATGCGCGGCGCAGAAAACGTGTACATGGGCGCATTTTTCAAGGCATGGCGAATGGTGGCGGTCAACAAGGCTGACAGGGCGGCGCTGTGGTCGCTGTCTTCGGTAAAGGGAAAATCGACAATCACCTCCTTGAGCAGGGCCAAGGCTTCCTGTGCCTGGGTACGGGTTGGCTGAACCGGGATCGGCTTAAAGAGAATCCCGTGATCAATCAGGAGCAAGCCAGTCGCGGCATCGTAACCGGGCTGGTCCAGAATGGAGCCATCCGGGCGCAAGGTGGGGGCGTTGATCGCCGCAACGAGGGGTTGCGCTTTCCAGGCACCGCGTCGGGCCAGCAGCGCACTGGCGACATTACGCGGGGCGTTGCAACGCACAACATCGCCCTTTTGCGACGACCAGCGAGACCAACTGATTAACCGATTCATGCGGTCCAGCAGGTACTCGATCTCAACGGCAATCAAAGCCACTGCGCCACCCGGACGGGTAATCCCCTGAACGGTCTCTGGGCGGCTGATGTACCATCGCACCAGTTGGCCGGAACGCTGGAAGAGATTGTGATCATACTTGCACAGCGCCGCTTCGGCGGCATCGGTAATCTCGGCGAGTTCACCGGGAATCAACGAGATCGTCACTGGTCGGTCAGTGATGCTTATCGGTTCGGCAGAGGTGGGGACTGGGTTTGCCAAAGCGGCCTGGACTGCTACCAAACCATGCAATGCCGCCAGATCATTGAAATCCGTTCCGGCTTCACTTTCAGCGAATTCAGGAACGACTAAATCAGCACGGATCGCCTTTGCCGCTTGACGGGCCTTGGTTAATCCTGGATTCCCGTCCGTGTGCCGATCATTATCGGCACAGATAATAATGTGCAAATCGGGGTAAAGCGCCCGGAGTGCTTCTGCTACCGGTTGGAGGTTACCGGCATCTGCCGCCATCACCGTCGGATACCCCGTCGCTTCATGCAATGTCGCGGCAGTCGCGTAACCTTCGGCGATTAAAAGGGTATCGGCACCGCTCAGATCACCGATGAGGAAGTAGCAACCCCGCTTCCGTCCCCCCGACAGAAAATCCTTGTCGCGGCCCAAGCGCTCGTCACGTTCCGGGAAAATCGCCTGGATCGTACCCAAACGCCCACTGGGGTCGCGCAACGGAATGAGCAGACAACCCGCCCGACCTTTCCAATCACCCTGCAATACGTCAGGGTGGGATTTGACGCCTTTACGCGACAAATACGAATGAGCAGGGATAGCTGGTTGCGCCGCATCAAGAAGGGTTTGCGCTTTGGCAGCGGCTTCCTCCTGTCGGCGACGCTCCTCCGCCTGGCGTTGCGCCTGGGCTTCCTGCCATTTCCGATCCCGTTCGGCGCGTTCCGTCTCGGTCAATTCAGCGGTCGACTTGGCGCACCAGGATTCGGAAATGCCGCGCTTCCAGCAACCGAAACTGCCTGCGGCGGGATCGTCAGGATGCAGGACATACCAGGAATTGGGATTGCGGTCACTATTGGCCTTGATCCGATGCAGGTGACCATCTGCAATGATGTCGCCCGCATAGTCCAGTCCAGTGGGCTGGAACGCTTGGCGAAATTGATTAACAACTTCAATTTCAGTACTATCCATAAGTGGATACCTCAATAAAAAGCGGCAAGGCGCGCCCGTAAGCGCGCTCAAGTCGCGGCTTTGGCTGATGCCCGTCAGTTGTGTCACCAACATGGCGGGCGAAAATGGCTTGTCCGAGCTAATTCAGTGTTTGCTTTCTCTGTTCGCCACTGTCATTTCTGGCAGTGGCTCTCTCCCTCCTTTCTCTTGATGGAACGGCGCAAAGGCCGTTGGTTAATGATCTTTCCCGAAGGTGGCTCATAGGAAGGGTTGGGCCTGGACACAGTAATGCGCTCTCGTATCCACGCCTCCACCTCCTCATCGACCCACGCCACAGCGCGTGCGCCGAGTTGGATAGGCTTCGGAAACTGGCCTTCCTTGATCAATTTGTAAATCATGCTTTTGCCATAACCCGTCGATCCCATAACGGTAGGCAGTCGAATCAGCTTCATCCGCTTGTCACTCCTTAATCAACCCGGATAGCTTACAATGGAGTTCAAGCGATCAAAAAAATTATTCAGCAACGTTTTGCTGTGCGAATAATTTGGAAAACTCCCGGAATATCGTTGCGACCTGCGATACCTCCAGGTCTTCATCACCCATAATCTGCAAACCCAGAGACAACACGGTAGGTACGCTCCGGGTACGCAACTCAATCTTTTCTTCAAAAAACAACTGAACTAATTGTCGAATTCGGCGAGTACGCGGTGTTTTTTTTCTTGAATCCAAAACGTATTTCGTCAAGGGGTCTATATAAGGAGAGTGAGCCTGGAAATGTGAAAGACATTCCCGTGCAGCAATCACGGCTTTCCTTAATGTCTCCATTTCTTCCAAATAATAAACAGGTAAATCAATCCATTGGATTTTTTCACTGATAAAAGGTTGTTCCGATGAAATTGGAAAATGTCCCAAGTACTGAGAACCGACATCAATAAACCCTTGTGCAAATTCACGAACTTTCACAATCAATTCTTCTTGTTTTTTGATACCTTCATCCGTGCGTTCAAGTACGAAATCTGGATCAAGCCCCACGAGCAATAAAATGAGTTTTTTGACTTGCTGCCGGTCACTTTCAGCCAGACGTTTGTAGAAATCATCCAAGCGTTCGTCCCCAAGATTGTTAGCACCCACTAACGCAAAAAATCGCTCTTCTCTGGGCGAAGCAAACTGACCAAACGCCAAGAAATCTTCGGCGAATTGCTGGATATATAGAGGTACGCTACGATGAAACTTCATAGGTTCTCTTTCTTTATTCTGCACAAGATTACCCATCCAGGATCAAAATGAGTGGAAAAGTCAACTCGTCTTACGAAAGTTGAAGGCTAAAATCGCGCGCTCATCGATCAACGCTACAACCCAGTCCGACCAGAATTGCAGCATGGTCTGGCGCTGCTCGCGATACTCCGCCCGGTTGTAAATACCACGCACGCCGACCTGGGTATGATTCAACGCCTTTTCGATGACATCACCGGCATAGCCCATTTCATTGAGGCGCGTACTGGCCGTCCGGCGTAAATCGTGAATCGTGAATTGGGGAATACTGAAATTTACACCATCCACAGCGTGATTCAGCGCCGCATCCGAAAGCGGTTGATTCTTGACGCGCCCCGGCAAGACCCACGCCGAATCACCGGCCAACAGATGCAGTTCACGAAATAGCTCGATGGCCTGGTGACTCAGATAGACAATATGAGGCTTCTCGGTCTTGGAGTTTTCCGGGGGTATAAACCATTCTGCGGTATCGAAATGGACATGCTCCCAACGCGCCCGCGTCAGCTCGCCCTTACGCACCAGAGTCAACAACAGTAGATGGAGCGCCAGCTTGCTGCGGCGGGCGATATTGCTCTGGTAAAGCTCAATCAGGAAGGTACGGATTTCGGCGGGTTCCAGCGCCCGGTCTCGGGAAGTCATGGTAGTGATAAACCGAGTGGGCAGACTGGCAATAGGATTATTGTCGATCAGGGTTTGCGCCATCGCATAGTCAAACAGGCGTTTGAGGATACCGCGTAACATCGCCGCCGCTTTTTCCCGGCCCGCATCCCGTTTACGGAAGACGATGACTTGCGCGTCGGTCGCAGTCACGTCGCGCAAACGCCGGTCGCCAATGGCCGGAAGAATATCGGATTCCAGATAGAGTTCGATGGTCCGGGAGTTTTTGCGAACCCGTTGGACCACATCCTTCATCCACTGGGCGGCGAACTCCCGAACGGTCAACGTCGCTTGAAGTTCGGCTTTGGTCCGTTGCTTCTGCCGGGCGGGGGATTGGCCTTGCGCCACCAGCGCTGCCAGTTCAGCCCGCTTCTGTCGCGCCGCCTTGAGGGTGAGATCGGGATACCGGCCAAGACTGACCTTTTCCTGCTTGCCGTGCAGGCGGTAGCGATAACGCCAGCAGATACCGCCCGTGGGGATCACCTCGACATACAGCCCGTCGCTGTCCGTCAGGATGTAGGACTTTGCCCTGGGTTTGAGCGCTTTGAGTTGAGTATCGGTCATAGCCATGCTTGCCGTCTCCTGTGAGTCCAAATCACCGCTTTTTGTGAGTCCATATCCGTTATGGTCTTAACTTTGGACTCACTAGAGAGAGGCTTTTAGTGTACCGCTATGGACTCTAGGAAACAAACAAATCAAAGACAATCAAAGATATTTCAAGGAAAATTAAACGGTGTTGGACTCGACTGGAATCGACTTTATTTTCCGATACAAAAACTGCTGAAAATCCGCCCCAGCAAATCCTCCGAAGTAAACTCCCCGGTAATTTCCGCCAGCGCATTCTGCGCCTGACGCAACTCCTCGGCAGCCAATTCCCCAGCGCGGATGGTCAACTGCTCATCCGCCACCGCCAGCGCCGCCGCCGCCCGGTCCAGCGCCTCCAGATGCCGCCGCCGGGCCATCAACGTCCCCTCACCGCCGTGATAGCCCATACAGCCCTTGAGATGCTCGCGCAACTGATCCAATCCTGCTCCGTTCTTCGCCGACAGCCACAATTCATGACCCCAGTCCGTCGGTCGCAACATCGGTTCCCGGTCCGTTAAATCGATTTTGTTATAAATCACCGTTATCCCAGTCTCCGCGGGCAACCGCGCCCGCAACGCCTGTTCTTCAGTGGTCAGCCCCTGTCGATCATCCACCAGCAGCAAAATCCGGTCAGCCGTGGCAATTTCCGCCCAGGCGCGGCGGATGCCCTCCTGCTCCACCGGATCATCACTGTCCCGCAAACCGGCCGTATCGATGACATGCAGCGGCATTCCGTCAATCGCAATCTGCTCGCGCAACACATCGCGGGTCGTGCCGGGAATCTCGGTCACAATCGCCGCTTCGCGCCCGGCCAACTGATTCAGCAGGCTCGACTTGCCGGCATTCGGTCGCCCGGCAATGACTACGATCATCCCGTCGCGCAGCAGTCGACCCTGGCCAGCGGCGGTCTGCAAAGCGCTCAACCGCTCCCGCAAGACGCTCAACTGCTCAGCGATACGGTCGTCGGCCAGAAAGTCGATTTCCTCTTCGGGAAAGTCGATAGCCGCCTCGATATACATCCGCAATTCGATCAATCCGGCGACCAATTCCTGAATGCGCTGCGAGAATTCTCCCTCCAACGAACGCACGGCAGCGCGAGCAGCTTCTGCCGTCGTACTGGCGATCAGGTCAGCAATCGCCTCGGCCTGGGCCAGATCAAGCTTGTCATTGAGAAAGGCGCGTTCGGAAAATTCGCCAGGCCGGGCCGGACGTGCGCCCAGTTCCAATGTCCGCGCCAGCAATAAATCCATGACGACGGGACCACCGTGACCGTGCAGTTCCAGCACCTCTTCGCCGGTGAAGGAATGAGGGGCGGGGAAATAGAGGACGATGCCCTCATCGAGAACGCCGCCATCGCCGGCGCGGAACCGGCGAAAAGCGGCATGGCGGGGCTTGGGAAGATCGCCGCAGACCGCCTTAGCGACGGCGGCGCTTAGCGGGCCGGAGAGGCGCACGATGCCCACTCCGCCCCGACCTGGAGGGGTCGCAATGGCGGCAATGGTGTCGCTCATCAAATCCCCTTTCACCTCTGACCACCCAGGGCGATGCCCTGGGCTAAAACTAGCGCACCCCTTTGGGGCTTAACTGCTTTACTTCCGGCGTTTGTTGCCGGACGCCGGTTTCTTGACGAGGCCATCCATCCACTTGCGCCCCTGATCGAACAACTTGCGAGTCTGGACGCCAACAAACCCCGGTTCTGCCTTGGCCTTCGCCACTGCCGCCGCATCAGCCCCTGATTCCACCCGCTTGGTGATCACCCACTGCTGGGCAATGGACAGGATGTTATTCACCACCCAGTACAGCACCAGACCCGACGGGAACCACAGAAACATGAAGGTGAAAACAATCGGCAACGACATCATCACCTTGGCCTGAATCGGATCCGGTGGAGCGGGACTCAGCTTCTGCTGAACAAACATGGTCACGCCCATAATCAACGGCAGCACATAAAACGGATCGGGGATCGACATATCCTTGATCCAGAACATAAACGGCGCCTGCCGCAACTGCACGCTCTCCACCAGCACCCAGTACAGAGCGATAAACACCGGAATCTGGACGAGAATCGGTAAACAGCCGCCCAGCGGGTTGACCTTCTCCCGCTTGTACATGGCCATCATCACCTCGTTCATCTTCTGCTTATCGTCGCCGTACAGCTCCTTCAACCGGGTCAGTTCCGGGGCCAGCCGGCGCATGTTGGCCATCGAGCGGTAGCTGGTTTCGGACAACTTGTAGAAGGTCAGCTTGATCAGGATGGTCAGGATAATGATCGACCAGCCCCAGTTGCCGACAATTGCATGAATGGCTTTCAGCAACCAGAACAGCGGTTCGGCAATCACCGTCAGTTTGCCGTAATCCACGGTCAGTTGCAGGCTGGGAGCCACTTTCTCCAGTACATCCGGCAGCTTCGGCCCCACGTACAGCCGGGTGCGAAAATCGCGGGACTCGCCGGCAGGCACTAACAGCGCTTCCCCGGTCATCCCGACCACATAGCGATTGCTGCCGACCGCTTTGGTGTAAAACGTATCGGTCTCGCCGGGATTAGGAACCCAAGCCCCGAGAAAATAGTGCTGGATCATGGCCACCCAGCCATCGGTGACCGACTGGTTCAACGGCTGTTTAGCGATGTTATCAAAGGAAATCTTCTCGTAGCGCTGTTCCGGCGTGGAGACTACCGCACCCGTGTAGGTAATCACCCCACCGCCGAAAAAACTGCTGCTGGTCTTGGGGGGAGTGCGCTGGAATTGCCGATATTGACTGCCCTTCCAATCGCTGGCGCTACCGTTTTCCACCCGCTGATTCAGTTCCACCAGGAAACTGCCACGCTGAAAAGTGTAAACCTTGGTCACCTTCACCCCGGACGGGTCTGACCAATTCAGCCGCACCTCCAACGTATCCTGGCCATCCGCCAGCCGGTATTCCGTCTGCTCCGGGACTAACGGAGCGTAATGGTTGGGCGCCGGGCCGTCGTTTAACGCGACCAACCCTGACTGGGCGATAAACAGGTCAGGACCGCTGTCCTTCAACAACAGGAACGGTTGATCTCGCTGCCGCACGGAATCCGGATAGGTGCGCAGACCCACCTGGCGCAGATCGCCGCCCATCGTGTCGATTTCGGCCTCAAACAGGTCAGTGACGACCCGCACCCGCTGACCGCCGCTCAGCGTTTGCGGTCCGGCACCGGACGCAGTGGCCACGGCGGGCACATCCTGCCCCGGCGTCACCGCCGATGTAGCAGGTGAAGGTACGGTCGAACCTCTGACAGTCGCCACCGGCGACGCTGGCGGCGGATGTTTCCGGACTTGGAATTCCAGCCAGTTCTGCCAGAGCAGAAACAGCACAAACGTGAGGGCGGCGAAAAGCAATAAACGTTGATTTTCTATCATTCAGCGGTCCTTCGGGGAAGGTTCAGGAACGGGATCGACGCCGCCTGGATGCCAAGGATGGCAACGTAACAGACGCCGGATCGCCAGCCAGCCCCCACGTAACACCCCGTACTGCTCAATCGCCTCGCGGGCATACTGCGAGCAACTGGGATAGAAACGGCAGTGGTTGCCCAGCAGGGGGCTGACGAATAGTTGGTAAATGCGAATCAGCGCGATCAGCAGGGCGCGCATGGTCAGGCGAGTCTCTGCCAATGCCGTTGTAATGAGGCAAACAGGATCGCGTTCTCCTGTTGCGTCAAACTGGCGCGACCCATCACCACCCAGTCCAGGCCGCCGAATTGCGACTGATGGTGGCGGAAACTTTCACGCACGATGCGCTTGATACGGTTGCGCGCCACGGCGGATTTGGCGACCTTGCGCGAAATGGCTAACCCCAACCGGGGATACGCCAAACCGTTGGCACGGGCCAGCACAGTAAAATAACGGTCGCTGGATTTAGCCGGTTGGGCGAAAACGTCAGCGAACGCCGGCTGGCCGACCATCCGGGCGCGGCGCGGAAAACACGCGCCGCTGTTCATCGAGATCAGGGCGTCAGGCGGGCGCGCCCTTTGGCGCGACGCGCTTTCAGAACCCGACGACCACCGGTGGTGGCCATGCGGGCGCGAAACCCGTGGGTGCGTTTGCGATGAATAATGCTGGGCTGGAACGTCCGCTTCATGAGGATTCCTTAACGAGGCTGGTCAAAACCGGTTTGCGCTTTTTAATCAAAAGGGGAAAATTACTCATGGCGAGCCAATATTGTCAAGCTTAATGGCAACAGCCAGAGAGCAGTGAACGATGGATAACCGGCCCGCAGGCTACTAAACTCACCGGACTTTCACTACATTATCATTCGCCTCGAACAGTTCTTCAGCCCGCCGTGAAAGTCCTGGCTCAACATTTCCGTCGAGGTTCCGCAAGGAGAATACGGGTGGAGCATACCCTATGGAAAGCTTGCCAGGATTGCCTGGAACATGAACTGTCCGAAATCCAGTTGAGTACCTGGATTCGTCCACTGCACGCTCAGGAGGAAGCCGGTATTTTGCGCCTGCTTGCGCCGAATCGCTTCGTGCTGGACTGGGTCAAAAAACACCACCTGGCGCAGATCCAAACCGTACTCGAACAGTTGCGACCTGAGCAGCCTCCGGTGGTCCTGCTGGAAATCGGCAGCAACGGCTCGCCAATACCCCCCATCGCGACCCCTTTCGAAGAAAAACCGATCAGCGAACCAACCGCTGAGCCTGCCGATCTCCTCAAAAGTGGAGTTCTCAACCCCGATTTCACCTTTGAAACCTTTGTCGAGGGCAATTCTAACCAGATCGCCCGTGCGGCCTGCCTGCAGGTCACTCAAAACCCGGGCAAGGCTTACAATCCGTTGTTTATCTATGGCGGCACCGGCTTGGGCAAAACCCATCTGATCCATGCGGTCGGTAACATGCTACGCGAGCGGAATCCGGAATCGCAAGTGGTCTATCAGAACTGCGAATATTTCGTGGCGGACATGATCCGTTCCCTGCAGCACAACGCCATGAATGAATTTAAACGCCGCTATCGTTCGCTGGATGCGTTGCTCATCGATGATGTGCAGTTCTTGGCCGGAAAGGAACGCTCCCAGGAAGAATTTTTCTATACATTTAATAGCTTGCTTGAAAGCCGTCAGCAAGTCATTTTGACCTGCGACCGCTATCCCAAGGAAGTCGACGGGTTGGAAGATCGCCTGAAATCGCGCTTTGGCTCGGGTCTGACGGTCGCCGTCGAACCCCCGGAACTGGAGACCCGGGTAGCGATTCTCAAAAGCAAAGCCGAACAGGCCCAAATCGTTCTGCCTGATGAGGTGGCGTTTTTTATTGCCCAGCGCATCCGTTCCAACGTCCGCGAGCTGGAAGGAGCGCTGCGGCGGGTCTACGCTAACGCCCAGTTCACCGGCCGGGCGATCACGATCAGTTACGTCAAGGAAGTCCTGTACGATCTGCTGACGCTGCAGGAGAAGCTGGTCACTATCGAAAATATCCAGAAGACCGTCGCGGACTATTACAAAATCCCGGTCGACGAACTGTTGTCCAATAGCCGACTACGCACCTTGTCCCGCCCTCGGCAGATAGCGATGGCGCTGGCCAAGGAACTCACCACCCTCAGCCTGCCCGATATTGGCGAGGCGTTCGGCGGACGCGACCATACCACGGTTCTGCACGCTTGCCGGAAGATCCGCGAACTCCAGCACGGTGACCATCAAATTCACGATGACTTTACCAACTTGTTAACGACCCTCACGAACTGAAAAAGCTGTGGATAACTTCTGTGGATAAGTGGATAACTTTTTGAACGGTGTTCATCACTAAAAAGCTGTGGATAACTTCTGTGGATAAGTAGATAACTTTTTGAACGGTGTTTATTAAAACTTTTTATCTGCTGTAAATTATTTCATAAAAATGATTAATATCATGGATTTATTTCGTAATATCCGTAATTTTCAGCAAAATTATAAAAAATACTGTAATCGGTTTCGTAAAGTTGAGTATTTTCATTTACATAAATTGTAAATTTTAGAAAATTTTCCGGTTTATTTAAAAGAATTAAGCTGCTTGCAGAAAATAAGGAAAATAGCCTGTGGATAAGTCTGTGGATAACTTTGCCATTTCTGTGGATAACTCGTCCCAACCTGTGGATAACTTTTTGGGCCTAAAAAAGTTATCCACAGGAAAACCGACTTATCCACATTTTATCCACAGACTTATCCACAGGCAAAAAGCTTTTAAGTTATTGATAAATAAAAAATAAAAAAAGTTATCCACAGAAAATGCCCGACACAACAACAACAGTCTTTAATATTTAAAAAGAAGATATGATTGACCGGCCCAGATTCCAGATCGCGCCGGAAAGATAAATTTTAAAACCCCTGGCTTTTGTCAGGAATAGTCTCACCACCCTCTGGCTCGGCGCCACGGGTCCATAAACACATCTGGAGAACTTCATGAAGCTGGAAGTCAAGCGTGAGCAGTTGCTCAAACCGCTGCAATCAGTGATCGGCGCCGTCGAGCGTCGGCAGACGCTGCCCATTCTGACCAACGTACTGCTGGTCGCCAGGGAGCGAGATATCACTCTGACCGCCACTGATCTGGAAGTTGAACTATCAGTCCGGGCTGAACTGCCTGCGGAAACGCCGGGCGAAACGACGCTCCCGGCTCGTCGGCTGCATGACATCCTGCGGGCTTTACCGGAAGACGCCACGGTTACCATCAGTGTCGAAGGCGACAAGGCAACCGTGCGTTGTGGGCGCAGCCGGTTCACGCTGGTCACCCTGCCGGCTACCGATTTCCCGACACTGGAAGACTTGCCGTTCGACGGCGATATCCGCCTGCATCAGGGTGCGCTGCGCGGCATGATCGAGCGCACGCACTTCGCCATGGCGCAGCAGGACGTGCGTTACTACCTGAATGGCCTGCTGCTGGAAGTCAGTCCCAACATCCTGCGCTTGGTGGCGACTGACGGCCACCGGCTGGCGTTTCAGGAATTGCCCACCGAGGACAATACGGTGGAAGCGCGCCAAGTGATCGTGCCGCGCAAGGGCGTGTTGGAACTGCTGCGGTTGCTGGCCGACAGCGACGCCGAGGTGGTCCTGAAACTCGGCGCTAACCATTTGCGTGTACTGCTCGGCGAGATTCGCTTCACATCCAAGCTGATCGATGGCAAGTTCCCCGACTATCAGCGCGTTATTCCTCGCGAGGGCGGCCGGGTGGTGATCGCCGACCGGCAGGTGCTGCGCAGCGCGCTAGCCCGGGCCGGCATCGTCCTCAACGACAAAACTACCGGCGTCGCGCTGCAACTCGATGACTGGATCTTGCGGGCCAAGGCCCGAAATTCCGATCAGGAGGAAGCCGAGGAGGAAGTCGAGATCAACTACAGCGGTGGATCGATGGAGATCGGCTTCAATGTGACCTACCTGCTCGATGCGCTGGGCGCGCTGAACGGCGAATTGGCCAAACTGTCCTTCTCGGACGCCGCCAGCAGTTGCCTGCTCGAAGAAGCCGAGGGCTATGGCGGCAAGCACGTCATTATGCCGATGCGGCTTTGAGTGAGCGTCAGGTTGCCTCCTGAGTGCGTGTCGTCAGCCTCGACATTGCCGGGTTTCGCAACCTGCGTCCGGCGCGGATGGACTGCTCGCCCGGTTTGAACCTGCTTATCGGCCCCAACGCCTCCGGCAAGACCAGTTTGCTGGAGGCGCTGTACTTTCTGGGACGGGGCCGATCATTCCGTGCCTGTCAGCCCCGGGAGTTGATTCAGACCGGCACCGCGGCTTTTCGGGTCGTAGCGGTCATGAGCAGCGGCGATGGCCGACGCATCCCGGTCGGTATGGAGCGCACCGCCCGTGAGTTGACCGCCCGCATCGGCGGCGTCCCGACCCGTTCCCTGGCGGAACTGGCGCGGCAAACGCCGGTGCTGTTGCTCAATCCCGACAGCCACCGGCTGCTGGAGGATGGACCCCAGCAGCGGCGGCGATTCATGGATTGGGGATTGTTCCACGCCGAACCCGGCTTCCTCGACGCCTGGCGACGCTACGGAGCGGCGCTGCGTTACCGCAATGCCGCGCTGCGCTCGGGAGCGATTCATCGGGTGGTTGACGCCTGGGATGGCGAACTGGCGACCGCGGCTGTCATTCTCGACCGACTGCGTGAAACCTTCTGTAAGGCCCTGGGAGGCACCTTAGAGCGATTCGCTGAGGAAACCTTGGGGCAAGGTGGGGTCCAGGTGAATTATCGCCGTGGATGGCCTCTGGAGCCGCCAGAAAGGGGATTCGCTGAATGGTTGCGAAACGGGCGCGATCAGGATCGCCATCTGGGTCACACCCGGATCGGTCCGCACCGGGCCGATTTCGCGATCCGCATCGCCGGACGGCCGCCCGCTGAGGCGTTGTCCCGTGGGCAACAGAAGCTGCTGGTTATCGCCCTGGTGCTGGCGCAGGCGGAACTGTACCGGCGCCATATCGGCGATGCCTGTATTTTACTGATCGATGATCTGCCGGCGGAACTGGATCCGGACAACCGGGTTCGCGTCATGCAAACACTGTCAGCGCTTGATACGCAACTGTTCGTCACCGCCATTGAACCGGGATTGCTGGATATCGCTGCTTGGCGGGAGGTGCAGACCTTTCACCTTCAGCCCGGCGCAAGGATGGATTACGCGGCGCCTGAGGCATGAAACCGGCTTCCCATCGCGCCTCAAGACAGCCAAAGGTGGTATGATTCCCCGTTCTTCACGGATTCAGGAAAATTGGGAATTTATGAACGATTCGTCCTACACCTCGTCGAGCATCACGGTCCTGGAAGGGCTGGACGCTGTCCGCAAGCGACCCGGCATGTATATCGGCGACACCGATGACGGCACGGGCCTGCATCACATGGTGTTCGAGGTGGTGGACAATTCGATTGACGAGGCGCTGGCGGGGTACTGCACCGAAATTAGCGTCACCATTCACACGGACGAATCCATCACCGTCGTGGATAACGGTCGCGGTGTCCCGACGGATGAGCATTCCAAGGGTCGGTCCGCCGCCGAGGTGATCATGACTGTGCTGCACGCCGGCGGCAAGTTCGATGACCGTTCCTACAAGGTTTCGGGCGGACTGCACGGGGTGGGCGTGTCGGTAGTCAACGCCCTGTCCGAATCGCTGCGGTTGACCATCCGTCGCGATGGCAAGGTCCATCAGCAGGAATACCGGCTGGGCGATCCCCAGGCGCCGCTACGGGTCGTCGGCGAAACGGATCTCACCGGCACCGAAATCTGCTTCAAGCCCAGCTCAACAGTTTTCACCCATATCGACTTCCATTACGACGTGTTGGCCAAGCGCTTGCGCGAGTTGTCTTTTCTGAATTCGGGGGTGCGCATCCGCCTGCGCGACGAGCGCACCAGCCGCGAGGATTGTTTTGAATATCAGGGCGGCATCAAGGCCTTTGTCGAACATCTGAACCGCAACAAGACCCCATTGCACGACAGCGTGTTCTATCTGGATGCGGTTCGCGATGACATCCAAGTGGAGCTGGCGATGCAATGGAATGATTCCTATCAGGAAAATGTATTCTGCTTCACCAACAACATTCCACAGCGCGATGGCGGCGCCCATCTGGCCGGCCTGCGCGGCGCGCTGACCCGCACCCTGAATCAGTACATGGAAGCGGAAGGGATTCTGAAAAAGGCCAAGGTGGAAACCAGCGGCGATGACGCCCGCGAAGGGTTGACCGCGGTGTTGTCGGTCAAGCTGCATGACCCGAAATTCTCCTCGCAGACCAAGGACAAGCTGGTGTCCTCCGAGGTCAAGCCGGCGGTCGAATCGGTGGTGGCGGAGAAATTGCATGAATATTTGCTGGAGAATCCTGGCGAAGCCAAGGCGATTACCGGCAAGATCATCGATGCCGCCCGCGCCCGCGAGGCCGCCCGCCGCGCCCGCGAGATGACCCGGCGCAAGGGAGCGTTGGATATTGCGGGCCTGCCGGGCAAGTTGGCGGATTGTCAGGAGAAGGATCCAGCGGCATCGGAACTGTTTCTGGTCGAGGGCGATTCCGCCGGCGGCTCCGCCAAACAGGGTCGCGACCGGCGCTTTCAGGCGATTCTGCCGCTCAAGGGCAAGATTCTGAATGTCGAAAAAGCGCGCTTCGACAAAATGCTGGCTTCCGCTGAAGTCGGGACGTTGATCACCGCCCTGGGTTGCGGCATTGGCCGGGAGGAATTCAATCCCGACAAGGTGCGCTATCATCGGGTCATTATCATGACTGACGCAGATGTCGATGGATCGCACATCCGCACCTTGTTATTGACCTTCTTCTACCGGCAAATGCGGGAACTCATTGAACGCGGCTATGTATACATCGCCCAGCCGCCACTGTATAAGGTCAAGAAAGCCAAGCAGGAACAATATGTTAAAGATGATTCGGAACTCTCGACATATCTGCTGCAAGCAGCGTTGGAAGGCGCGGCGCTAACCACAGACGAAGCTGCTGCGCCTTTGACCGGCGCGACGCTGGAAGAATTGGCGCGCAGCTACATGGCGGTGATGGCGATGATTCAGCGACTATCCCGTCGCTATGACAGTTTGCTGCTGGAGCAATTAATCTATCAACCGTCGTTAGGCGACAGTTTGCTGCGCAACCCAGTGGGTTTGCGCGAGTGGGCTGAAAAGCTGATTGAACGACTCAACGCCCGGCAGAGTGGGCATTCTGTCTACGAGGCGATCATTGAAGCCCGCGAGGATAGTGAGGGTTACAGTGTTATTATCACTCGCTGCGCCCACAGTGTCGTTCGGCAGGTGCGGTTGACCGCTGAGTTTTTCAATTCCCCTGAGTACGCGACTCTGACCCAGTTCGGCGCGCGACTCGCTGGCGTATTTGAGCAGAACGTCGTAGTGCGGCGCGGTGAGCGGACTCAGTCGGTGGATGATTTCCGGGCGGTTATGGACTGGTTGCTGGAGGAAGCCAAGCGCGGCCAGCACATTCAGCGCTATAAGGGTTTGGGTGAAATGAACCCGGATCAGCTCTGGGAAACCACGATGAATCCGGAAAGCCGGCGCTTGTTGCAGGTGCGGATTGAGGATGCCGTGGCTGCCGATGAGGTTTTCACCACCTTGATGGGCGATCAGGTCGAGCCGCGCCGGGATTTCATTGAGCAGAATGCGCTGGATGTGCTCAATCTGGATGTTTGAGCGATGCCAGCGGACAGCTTGTCAAGGGTGGCCTGAATTCCGATACTATCCTCATGACCGAGCCTACCTATCTGAGTCACCAGTTCCTGATTGCCATGCCCACCCTGGCCGACCCGAACTTTTTTCAGACCGTCACCTACATCACCGAACACAATGCGAACGGCGCGTTGGGGCTGGTCATCAACCGTCCGCTCAACCTGACGCTCAACCAGTTGCTGGAACACCTGAATCTCAGCAGCGACCGGCCTGAAGTCGCCGAAATCCCGGTTTATCACGGCGGTCCGGTGCAACCCGAACAGGGCTTTGTCCTGCACAGTCCCGTCGGCCACTGGGGCACCACCTTGCGCGTGAATAACGACATCGGAATTACCACCTCCCGCGACATTCTGCAAGCGGTCGCCCGTGGCGAAGGCCCTGACCACCTGCTGGTCGCCCTGGGTTACGCCGGCTGGGGACCCGGTCAACTGGAGCAGGAGATGGCAGACAATGCCTGGTTGTCGAGTCCCTTCGATTTCGACATCGTGTTCGCAACGCCCAGTGATCAGCGCTGGCTGGCTGCCGCCGCCCTGCTGGGCATTGACTTGAACCTGCTGTCATCCCATGTCGGCCACGCCTGAGTGTGCATCGGATCCAATACCCGCCTCATCGCCTGATATCCCTCCCGCTTGGCGAATCGCGCTAGGTTTCGATTTCGGCCGGATGCGGATCGGTGTCGCGGTGGGCGACGCTGTGACCGACTCAGCCCGGCCGCTGTGCGTCCTGCCGACCCGCCAACAGTATTGGAACGCTATCGCCCGGTTGATCACCGAATGGCGCCCCGATGGTCTGGTGGTGGGTGTTCCGCGCCATGCCGATGATACAGCGAATGCGATGACCCACGCTGCGCTGCGCTTCAGTCGCCAACTGCATGGGCGATTCCGCCTGCCAGTGGCGACCATCGACGAACGGTTGTCGTCCTGGGAAGCGGAACAGCGCCAGTTCCAGTCGACCACTCGTCGCCGGAACAGTCAGGCGCATGTGGACGCCCAGGCAGCGGCGATTATTTTGAAAAGCTGGTTTAACCAACAACGGAGCCTCGCCTCATGCGCGATGCCGAATTCCTGATTGAAGCAATGGCCGGGCAGTTGCGCGATTTGCTGACCCGGCGCCGCATTGCCGAGCCGGCGCTGATTGGTATCCATACCGGCGGCGTCTGGGTTGCCGAGCGTCTGCATCAGCGACTCGGCGTGACGACCCCGCTGGGCCGGCTGGATATTTCCTTTTACCGCGACGATTTCAGCCGGATCGGTGTCAATCCGCAGGTTCGCCCCTCGGAACTGCCATTCGATGTGGATGGTCGTCATCTGATCCTGATCGACGATGTGCTGTACACCGGCCGCACGGTCCGCGCTGCGTTGAACGAGTTATTCGACTATGGTCGTCCGGCCTCGGTGTTACTCGCGGCACTGGTCGACCGGGGCGGACGGGAATTGCCCATTGAAGCCCACGTGGTCGGCGCCCGCCTGGAACTGCCAGAAGGCAGCCATGTCCAGCTCACCGGCCCGGATCCCCTGCAACTGCTTATTCAGACTGCCCCATGAGCGCCACTCATTTCCAACTCGATGCCCAAGGCCGTTTGCAGCATTTTCTGACGATTGAGGGTCTCACCTGTCGCCATCTGACTGAGATACTCGACATCGCTGAATCGCTGCACGGCGTCGCTGAGCGGCGGGTCAAGAAATTGCCGACCTTGCACGGCAAGACCGTGGTCAACCTGTTCTTCGAAGCCAGCACCCGCACCCGCACCACCTTTGAATTGGCGGCCAAGCGGCTATCAGCGGACGTGCTGACCCTGAACATCGCCACGTCATCGGCGGTGAAGGGTGAAAGCCTGCTCGACACCTTGCGCAATATCGAAGCCATGCAGTGCGACATGTTTGTCGTGCGCCACTCGCAAAGCGGCGCAGCGGAGTTCATCGCCCGACATGTCAAGCCACATATCGCCGTTCTCAACGCCGGTGATGGCCGTCATGCCCACCCGACCCAGGCGATGCTGGATGTGTTCACCATCCGCCGCCACAAGCCGGATTTTCCCAGTCTGCGGGTCGCCATTGTTGGCGATATCCTGCACTCGCGGGTGGCCCGGTCGCTGATCCACGCGCTGAGTATTCTTGGCACGGGCGATATTCGGGTGATCGCGCCCCGCACCCTGTTGCCCGCTCAGGTGGAAAATCTGGGAGTGCGGGTCTTCCATCACCTGCCGGAGGGCCTGCGCGATGTGGATGTGGTGGTCATGCTGCGCCTGCAACGGGAGCGAATGGAGGGCGCGTTATTGCCGAGCGAGCAGGAATTTTTCCAGCAATACGGCCTGACCGAGGAACGGCTGGCGTTGGCCCATCCCGACGCCATCGTCATGCATCCCGGCCCGATCAATCGCGGCGTGGAAATCGACTCGCGGGTGGCGGACGGGCCGCGCTCGGTGATTCTGGAGCAGGTCACTAACGGCATCGCCGTGCGCATGGCGATCATGTCGATTACGCTGGGCCATCACGCCCGGCCTGTCGGGGAGGAGGTCTGATGCAGATCGTCATTCAAGGCGGTCGGGTGATCGATCCGGCCCATCATATTGATACGGTGGCTGACCTGTTCATTGCCGATGGCAAAATCGCCGGCCTGGGTCAGTCGCCGGCAGGCTTCATCCCCGAACAGGTCATCGACGCCCGTCACCAGGTCGTTTGCCCCGGTCTGATCGATCTGTGCGCCCGCCTGCGGGAACCCGGTCAGGAACATAAAGCGACCATCGCCAGCGAAACCCGCGCCGCGGCGGCAGGCGGCATTACGACACTCGTTTGTCCACCTGATACCGATCCGCCCATTGATGAACCGTCAGTCATCGAGTGGATTCGTCGCCGCGCCAAGGCTGCTGGTCAGGCCCGGGTTTTGACTCTGGGCGCATTGACGCATCGCCTGCGCGGTGAGCGGTTGGCGGAAATGGCCGCCTTGAAGGAAGCCGGTTGCGTGGGCGTCAGCGATGGCGGCCAGCCCATTGGCAATAGCCGGGTGTTGCGGCGGGCGCTGGAATACGCCGCCACGTTTGACCTGACGGTCTTCCTGACCCCGCTCGATCCCGAACTGAGCCATGGCCTCGCTCATGAAGGTCAAGTAGCGACGCGGATGGGTCTGCCGGGCATCCCGGCGGCGGCGGAAACCGGCCGGATCGCCCGCGATCTGGAACTGGTGCGCGATCTGGGCGTGCGGGTCCACTTCGGTCGATTGTCCAGCGCCCGTTCAGTGGAGTTGATCATTCGCGCCCGGGCTGAGGGCTTGCCAGTGAGCGCCGATGTGGCGGTTCACCACTTGCACCTGACGGAGATGGATCTGGTCGGCTTTGACAGCCGCTGCCACGTTTGCCCACCGTTACGCAGTTTGCGCGACAAGGATGCGTTGCGGGCCGGTTTGGTCAGTGGTGCCGTGAGCGCGATCTGTTCGGATCACCAGCCGCATGAGTCCGACGCCAAGCAAGCGCCGTTTGGCGATACCGAACCGGGCATTTCCGGGCTGGACACGTTGCTGGGGTTAAGCCTGCGGCTGACCCGGGATGGTGTGCTGCCGCTCACGACGGTTATTGAGCGACTGACCTGCGGCCCGGCGCGGGTTCTGGGACTGGACCGCGGCCATCTCGGCGTGGGTGCAATGGCGGATGTCTGCGTATTCGATGCCGAGGCTGAAGGGTTGCTGGAGTCCACCATGCTACGCAGTCGAGGGCAGAACAGCCCGTTTATCGGCTGGGCGTTGCCGGGGCGGGTGACGCAGACCCTGCTGGAGGGGCGGGTGGTCTATGCGCGTGAAGGGTGAAGCCGACATTCTTCTCCCTCCAACCCTCCCCGATGAGGGAGCCTTAATTCCCTGTTGCCTCCCGGGGCGCGTCACTCATCCCATCTGCTGTTTGAACGACGCCTTGTTCTGGGCGTAGGTGATCGCTTCTTCGCGGGAGACCGCCCCTTTCTTGATCAGTTCCAGCAGCGCCTGGTCGAGGGTCTGCATCCCGTAGGAAGCGCCAGTTTGAATCGATGAATACATCTGCGCCACCTTATCCTCGCGGATCAGGTTACGGATGGCAGGAATGCCGACCATGATTTCATGCACTGCCATCCGCCCGCCGCCCTTTTTCTTGAGCAGCGCCTGCGAAATCACCGCCCGCAATGATTCCGACAGCATTGACCGCACCATCGGTTTCTCGCCGGCGGGAAATACGTCGATGATGCGGTCAATGGTTTTCGGCGCGGAGCTGGTGTGCAGGGTACCGAACACCAGATGACCGGTTTCCGAGGCGGTCAGGGCCAGGCTGATGGTCTCCCGGTCGCGCATTTCGCCCACCAGAATGATGTCCGGGTCTTCGCGCAACGCCGAGCGCAGCGCTTCGCTAAAGCCCAGCGTATCCCGATGCACCTCGCGCTGGTTAATTAGGCAGCGCTGGCTTTGATGGACGAATTCGATCGGGTCTTCGATGGTCAGGATATGGCCGTACTCGTTTTTGTTGATATGGTCGATCATCGCCGCCAGGGTCGTGGACTTGCCCGAACCGGTTGGCCCGGTCACCAGAATCAGTCCGCGCGGCACAGCAATCAGATCGCGGAACACCGGCGGACAGCCGAGTTCTTCCAAACTCTTGATCACCGTGGGAATGGTGCGGAATACGCCAGCCGCGCCCCGATCCTGATTGAAAGCATTGACGCGAAACCGGGCCAGCTTGGGAATTTCGAACGAGAAGTCGCACTCCAAAAATTCGTCATAATCCTTACGTTGCTTATCGTTCATGATGTCGTAAATCAGCCCATGCACCTGCTTGTGATCGAGCGGCGGCACGTTGATACGGCGCACGTCGCCGTCCACGCGGATCATCGGCGGCAGGCCCGCTGACAGATGCAGGTCCGAGGCATTGTTCTGTACGGAAAAGGTCAACAGTTCATCAAGATTCATAGCAGCGGTCGCTCCCGCGAAGGGATAGAGAAAAAGCCCGGTAGGGGGCGGTTCAACGGATCGTTATTTCTCATAGTATATCTTGCAAAACCGTGATCGCTGTACGGTTGCCTACTGGAGTATTCACCATGAGCATCGATTTCGCCGCCCGCTTCCAGACGGTGCTGGACCGCATTCGCGCCGCCGAGCGCCAGTTTCAGCGCCCGCCGGGTTCGGTGGAACTGCTGGCGGTTAGCAAAACTCACCCGGCTTCTGCCGTCGCGGCCTTGGCGGCCCTCGGTCAACGCCATTTCGGCGAGAATTATCTGCAGGAAGCGCTGGATAAAATCACCGAACTGGCGGCGCTGGATCTGGAATGGCACTTTATCGGGCCGATCCAGACCAACAAGACACGCGGCATCGCCGAGCGTTTTGCCTGGGCGCACAGCGTAGACCGGCTGAAAATCGCCGAGCGCCTGAACGCCCAGCGACCGGATGACCTGCCGCCGCTGAATGTCTGTCTGGAAGTCAATATCGACCGCGAACCCAGCAAGCATGGCTTTGGCGAGGATGATCTGGCCGACGCGGCCCGGACGGTTGCCGCGTTGCCCCGACTGCGGTTGCGCGGTTTGATGGTGATTCCGGCCCCGTCCGCCGATTTCGCCGCCCAGCGCCTGCCGTTTGCCCGGTTGCGGCAATGGGCCGAGCGGTTAAATATCGAAGGGTTGGATACCCTGTCGATGGGCATGTCCGATGATCTGGAAGCCGCTATCGCCGAGGGGGCAACCCTGGTGCGGATCGGTACGGCGCTGTTTGGGCCGCGCGCCTGAATCGCATGCTTTGCAGTATGCTATAGCCAATTCACACCTTATCATTCCGCCGTCCCGGGAAATCACCGATGCCGTCCACCATTTCTCTATCCAAGGCCGCTGTACGCGGTGGGCTGACTGGCCTGTTGCTGCTGGCCGCGCCGTTCCTGGTGGGCGCGGACGACGCTTACCTGCGCGAGATCGAGGAAGAGGCCAAGCGACAAGCCGGCCTGCTGATCGCCAACCCGGTGCCTGCCAATCCGACAACGCCCGATGTATCGCCCACTGAGGCTGCGACTGACCGCCTGGCTGCCGGGCTGGATCAGGCCGGACTGGATCAGGCACTGCGTGAAACCCTGCCCGGCACCTACGCGCTCTACCAGCAGTTCGACCCAGCTCGCAAAAAACAGGTTTACGAGGCCTATCAAAATGACAATCGACTCGCCGGCATCAGCGAAAAGGTCATCCAGTTGCTGAGTGCCAAACCCTGAAGCAGAAAATCAGCCAGTCGCGAGTCGCGAGCGGCAAGCCGGATTCTTCTAACTCGTTATCTCACGACTTTACGATCTCGCTTTAGCGATCCCATTGAAAAACAGCCTTACAGACTCCACGAGGGACAGATGAAAGACCTCCCCATTGCCTTTATCGGCGGCGGCAACATGGCCCGCAGCCTGATCGGTGGCCTGCTTGTCAGCGGCGCTGATCCTGATCACCTCTGGGTTGCCGAACCCGAAGCCAGCCAGCGCGAACTCCTGCGCGGGCGTTTCGGCGTCCATACCAGCTTTGACAACCGTGAAATCGCAGCCAAATGTCAGGTCATTGTCCTGGCGGTGAAACCACAGATCCTGCGTCCGGTGACCGAGGAGCTGGCCGAGACCGCCCAGGCGCACCAGCCACTGATTATTTCCATCGCTGCCGGGGTGCGCGAACCCGATATCCGCCGCTGGCTGGGCTACGAAGCCGCCATTGTTCGCACCATGCCCAATACGCCAGCGCTGGTGGGTAGCGGCGCCACCGCCCTGTTCGCTAATGCTCAGGTCAATGACACCCAGCGGCAAACGGCGGAATCGATCATGCGCTCGGTCGGGGTAACGGTGTGGGTGGATAGCGAGCGGATGCTGGATGCCGTCACCGCCCTGTCTGGCAGCGGTCCGGCTTATTTCTTCCTGCTCATGGAGGCCCTGGAAAAGACCGGGGTGCAACTGGGCCTGGCCCCGGAGACGGCGCGTCTGCTGACGCTGCAAACCGCCTTTGGGGCCGCCAAGATGGCTCTGGAAAGCCCGGAAAATGTCGCCATTCTCCGCGCCGGGGTCACTTCGCCCGGCGGCACCACCGAGCGGGCTATCAGCGTGTTCCAGGATGAACAGCTTGATCGGTTGATCGCCCGGTCGCTGGCGGCCTCACTGGCCATCATGGAAACCCCGTCGCTGTTGACCGAGCAACTGGATGAGTTGGTGAACAAAGCGCTTGACGCCGCCCGTCGTCGTTCCGAAGAGCTGGGCAACTTGCTGGGAGGACAGCCGTGACTGCCGTCGTCTTCCTGATTCAGACGTTGTTCGGTTTCTACATCCTGGCGGTGATGCTGCGCTTCTTGCTGCAATGGGTGCGCGCTGATTTCTACAACCCGCTGGTGCAATTCCTGGTGCGCATCACCAATCCGCCGCTGCTGCCGCTGCGCCGGATCGTCCCGGGTTATCGGGGACTGGATCTGGCGGCGGTGGTGCTGGCGTTTGTACTGCAATTCATTGAGGTCACGCTGCTGAATACCTTGTCCATTCAGCCGGTCGGCGTTGGCGGATTGTTGATACTGACCGTGCTGGAGCTACTCAAGCTGCTGATCAACATTTATTTATGGGGCGTGATTATTCAAGCTGTGATGAGCTGGTTCAATCCTGATCCCTACCATCCGGCGGCGCGGGTGCTGGCGCAGTTGACTAAACCGGTATTGGAACCCGCCCGGCGCATCATCCCGCCGATTTCCGGGGTGGATTTATCGCCGATGCTGGTCGTGGTGGTGCTGATTTTCATCAGCCTGTTGTTGCAGGATTTTCTCGGTTTATGGACCGGGCTGCGCTGAAACAATGGCAGCGGGCTATGTCTGGGACGGCGCGGATCTGATCCTGTGGGTGCGGGCGCAGCCGCGCGCCAGCCGCGATGAGTGGGTGGGCTTGCAGGAGGATCGGTTTCGCGTCCGCATCACCGCGCCGCCAGTCGACGGTCAGGCCAATGCGCATTTGCGCGAGTTTTTAGCAGCACTGTTTGGGGTGGCGAAAAGCCAGGTGACGTTACTGGCCGGCGAGACGGGGCGTGACAAGCGCTGGCGGATCGCTGCGCCGAAACGGTGGCCTTCGGAGATTGAACCCTGAGACGGAATAGATTGGCCTGCGCCCGGTTGCCCCTGACTCCGGCGCCGATTAGACTTGACGCCCTCGTTTGCTCCATCCCCAAGGACAAAACATCACGGTCAGGAGAACCATGGCCGCACTTTCCCCCCCCGATTCCGTCGGTCTGGTCACGCCCCAGACCCTCCATTTCGATGAACCGCTGGCGCTGGACTGTGGCCAGACGCTGGCGGACTATGAAATCGTCTACGAAACCTATGGAGCGCTCAACGCCGACCACAGTAACGCTGTACTGATTTGCCACGCCTTGTCGGGCGACCACCACGTCGCCGGGTACCATGATGAGGCTGACTTGAACAAACCGGGCTGGTGGGATAACTGTATCGGCCCCGGCAAGCCTATCGACACCCGCGAATTCTTCGTGGTGTGCTGCAATAACCTGGGCGGCTGCAAGGGTTCCACCGGTCCGACCTCGATCAATCCGGACAACCGCAAGCCCTATGGCCCGGATTTTCCCATCGTCACGGTCAAGGACTGGGTGCACAGCCAAGCGCGACTGGCCGACCAGCTCGGCGTCCGGCAATGGGCGGCGGTCATCGGCGGCAGCCTCGGCGGGATGCAGGCCATGCAATGGGCCATTACCTTTCCCGAACGGGTACGTCATGTGCTCGCTATTGCCGCCGCACCCCGGCTGTCAGCCCAGAATATCGCGTTTAATGAAGTGGCCCGGCAGGCGATCCTGTCCGATCCCGATTTCCATCACGGGCATTATTACGACTTTGGCGTGGTGCCGCGTCGGGGATTAATGATCGCCCGGATGCTGGGTCACATTACTTACCTGTCCGAAGAAGGGATGCGCGCCAAGTTTGGCCGCGAGTTGCGCGAGGGCCGGCCCAACTTCAATTTTGATACCGAGTTTGAAGTGGAAAGCTATCTGCGCCACCAGGGCAAGGCGTTCGTCGACCGCTTCGACGCCAATACTTATCTGCTGATGACCAAGACGCTGGACTATTTCGACCCGGCGGCGGACTTCGACCAGGATCTGTCTGCCGCTTTCCACCGGGCGCAGGCGCAGTTTCTGGTTGTTTCCTTCACCAGCGACTGGCGATTTTCGCCGGCCCGCTCACGGGAAATCGTTCGGGCGTTGGTGCGGGCCGGGCGCGAGGTTAGTTATGCCGAAATTCCCTCGGATTATGGTCACGACGCCTTCTTGATGCCGATTCCGTTGTATCACGACACACTGCGCGGCTATTTGATGCGAGTCGCCCACGAGGTGAACCCCGATGCGCCCTGAACTGGAGTTGATCAGCGACTGGATCCGCCCCGGTGCCCGGGTGCTGGACCTGGGTTGTGGCGATGGCGCGTTGCTGGCCTACCTGCATGAACGCCGGCGAGTCAACGGCTATGGGCTGGAAATCGACGCCGACAACATTGTCAAATGCATTCAGGCCGGGGTGAACGTCATTCACGCCGACCTGGAAGCGGGTTTGGAAGATTTCGGCGACGGCAGCTTTGACTATGTACTGATGACCCAGACCTTGCAGACCGTCCGGCATACCGAACGGTTGCTGGACGAGATGTTGCGGGTGGGTCGGCAGGGGATTGTGACTTTTCCCAATTTCGGTTTCTGGCGCTGCCGGATGCAGATCGCCTTGCAGGGCCTGATGCCGGTGGGTAAAACTTTGCCTTATCAGTGGTATAACACCCCGAACGTTCATCTGTTCACCCTTCGCGATTTTGAGAAACTGTGCCGCAGCAAGCACATCGACATCCTGCAGCGTATGGTGCTGGATTACGCCCATCGTCCTTGGCGCGGGGCGCGGTTCTGGCCCAATCTGTTCGGCGAAATCGCTCTATATCGACTGGGACGCGCCTGATGGCGGGTTCTACGCCTCGAATGAGGAGACTCCCATGTTGTTGATAACCCTTCGGCCAGCGCGGCGGGCCGTCCATCGATGGATACGCGGCTTCACCCTGATTGAAGTGATGGTGGTCGTGGTCATTCTCAGCATCCTGGCCGCCGTCGTGGTGCCGCGCATCATGGACAACCCGGACAAGGCCCGGGTGGTCAAGGCCAAGCAGGACATCCGCGTCATCAAGAATCAACTGGATTTGTACCGGCTGCACAATTTCCGCTATCCCACCACGGAACAGGGTCTGGAAGCGCTGGTGCAGAAACCGGTGGATGCACCGCACTGGCAGGAGGGCGGCTACCTGGACAAATTGCCCAAGGACCCCTGGAGCAAACCGTATCAATATCTCAGTCCCGGTCAGCATGGCCAGTTGGATATTTACTCGCTGGGCGCTGACGGTCAGCCGGGTGGCGAGGGGGTGGATGCCGATATTGGCAACTGGAATCTGGATGAGTGACCAGCGGCGCTAGGTTCGGAGAGGTGTCGCAAGTTGATCATGCCGCCCCGTGGTTTCACCTTGATGGAAATCATGGTGGTGCTGGTGCTCATGGGCATCCTCGCCAGCTTAGCCGTACTGTCGGTGGGCGGCGGTCCACGGGATCGCCTGGCGGAGGAAGGTCAGCGGTTGGCGGCGCTGATGGAATTGCAGCAACAGGAAGCCATCCTGACCGGGGAGATTCGCGGCGTTCAGTTTGGCCGGCAGGGTTACGCCATTCTGACCCTGGATGAACAGGGAACCTGGGGACCGCCCGATGCGACGGATACCCTGATTCGCCACGAACTGCCCGAAGATATCGCACTGGGCCTGTGGGTCGATAACCGGCCCGCGCCGCTGGAAAAATCCCGCTTTCCCCAAGTGCTGTTGCTGAACAGTGGTGAAACCACCGAGTTCGTTGTCGTATTCAGCCTCGCGGAGGATCAGTCGCTCAATGCGCCGTTGTATCGGGTTGCTGGCGACGCCATGGGCCGGTTGACGGTCGGAGAAGTCACGCGGTGAGGCGGGTCGCCGGTTTTACGCTGCTGGAAGTGCTGGTCGCGCTGGCGGTGCTGGCCATCGCCATGGGCGCGATCATCAACGTGGCAACTCAAAGCATCGCCAACACGGCCTATTTGCGCGATCAAACCTTTGCCAGTTGGATTGCGCTCAACCAGGTGAATCAACGGTTGCTGGACTCCGAACCCTGGCCCGAAGAGGGTTCCCGCGACGGCAGCGTTGAACTGGCGAATCGCGCCTGGCGCTGGCAAGTCCGCTTCGCCAAAACCGACGATCCTGATTTGCGCCGGATGGAAGTGACCGTTCGCGTTACCGAGAATAGCTCGATTCTGAGTAAGCTGACCGCTTTCAAGGCCAATCCGCCTCAAAGGAAACCGGCCGATGATCAAGTTGATCCATCCACCCAGGATCAGTCACCCAAGAACTCCTCTTCCAAGGACCAGTCCCGAACAACCCCACGAGCAAAAACGCCATGAACCGGACCATGCGCGGTTTCACTCTGCTGGAATTGCTGGTCGCGCTGGCGGTATTCGCGATTATGGCGACCGCCGCCTACAGTGGGTTGAGTAACGTCTTGTTCACCCGGGCGGCGGTGGAGCAGCAAAACCGTCGACTGGCGGCGGTGCAACTCGCGGTATTTCGCTTGGAACAGGATATTCAACAAGCGGTCCCGCGTGGCGTCCGTGATGAGTATGGCGATCCCCAGCCGGCTCTGCGCGGCGGTGATTTGCTCGACGACGTTCTGATTCTGACCCGCGCTGGCTGGGACAATCCGCTTGACCAGCCGCGCGCCACATTACAACGAGTCGCTTACCGGCTCCGCGAGGGTCGGCTATGGCGGCTGCACTGGGACGTGCTGGATCGCGGCGGACCGCTCGCGCCGCGAGAAACCTTGTTGATCGACCAGGTGCGAGAATTCCGGGCGCGGTTTCTGGATCAGAATGAGGAGTGGCGGACTGATTGGCCGCCGCCCGCCGACACTGCCGCCGATGATCGCCCGCCGAATCCGAATAAGCTGCCGCGTGCGGTAGAAATTACGTTGATGCTGGAGGATTGGGGTGCGATTACCCGCCTGTTTCCGCTGCCCGGCTAATGCACCGACTCCCCCGCCCCGGTGTGGGAGGGGGCTGGGGGGAGGGGCATCCGGCGTCGCGCTAATCACCGTCCTGCTGATCGTCTTTCTGGCCAGTCTGACCGCGATCAGCCTCGCCACGGTACAGCAAATCGCCATCCGCCGCAGTACGGTTCTCCAGCACCAGCAGCAGGCTCGCCTGTACACGCTGGGCATCGAACAATGGGCGGGACTCATTCTGATGCGCGACCGGCAGGATAACGCCACTGACCATCCCGGCGAAACATGGGCCAACCTGCCTCCGGTGCTGCCGGTCGATAACGGAGGGTTTTCAGGAAAAATCCGCGATTTGCAGGGCTGTTTCAATCTCAATAATCTGTGGCGTCCAGCACCGGGCGATTCGTCAACCCGGCCTGACGAACCCCAGGATTCCCCGAAAACCGACAAAAATGCTGAGAATCCCGCCCAACCGTCGCCCGTGCCTCAACCGCCGAATCCGACCGATCCCGCTTCACCAAAGTTGGGCAAGGCCGAAATCAATCAGGAGCAACTAAAGGTTCTACAACGCCTGCTGGCTGGTCTGGAATTGAAACCGGAACTGGCTCAGGCTATCACTGACTGGCTCGATCCTGACCCGGATCCGCTGTTTCCCGATGGTGCCGAAGACAGCGACTACACCGTGCTGAACCCGCCCTACCTGGCAGCAAACCAACCCTTCGCCAGTCTCTCGGAACTGCGACTGGTCAAGGGTGTAGACCGGGAAATTTATGCCAAACTGGCGCCGCTGGTTTGCGCGCTGCCGCCCGGCACACCTTTGAACGTCAATACCGCTCCAGCGCTGGTCTTGGCGGCGCTCGACGAAAAGGTAGAGCTTGCTGATCTGAAGCGTTTGCTGGAAGACCGCCCTGCCAAGGGCTATGAACATGTCGATGAGTTCCTGAATGCCGCGAAAATGACCCCGGACGCGCCTACCAAAGCCCTGCTGAGCGTCGACAGCCAGTATTTTTTATTGCAGGCTGAGGCGCGGGTGGGCGATGGCCGTGCGATGTTATACAGTACGATTTTTCGTGACGAAAACGGCGTTCGCGTCCTGCGGCGCAGTTTTGGCAACCAGGACTAGACCCCGTGCCGGCCCCTTTATGCTTTTTCCGTTTCCTCGCCCCGGACCAGGCGGAATGGCTGCGCCCCGATGGCGAAATCCAGCGCGGGGCCTTGGCTGAACTGGCCAGTCAAGCCGGCAGCGTTCGTCTGATGCTGGTCGCGCCGGGCGAGGCGGTCACCTTGCATCGCATTCCCCTGCCGGGCCGCAAACGCACCCTGTGGACGCGGGCGGTGCCTTATGCCCTGGAAGATCAACTGATCGACGACATCGAGGCCCTGCACTTCGCGTTGGGTCAAACACCGGATGGCGACGGCCTGCCGGTGGCGACGGTCGATCACCATGTGCTGCGTGGCTGGCTGGAAACCTGCGCTCAGGCCGGATTGATGCCGGTCGCTGTCATCCCTGATCTCTTGTTGTTGCCTTGGCAGGAGGGCGACTGGAGCGTCCTGCCGGACGGCCAGCGAATCGTGGTTCGCATCGGCCGCTGGGCCGGTTTTGTCACGGAACCTGAAACGCTGGACTGGTTCCTGAACCAGGCTCTGGTCGAAGCCGGCGATGCGAAACCCCAGTGGCTGCGCATTTACGGTAGCCCGCCCCCGGTCACGCTGGATATCGAATGGCAGGTCGAGAATGAACCTTCCGGGTTGCTGCAGTGCTTTGCCGCCGGCTACCGGGCCGAAACCGTGCTGAACCTGCTGCAAGGTCCCTACAGCCGGCAGACCCCGTGGAAACGCTGGTTGCGTCCCTGGCGAGCGACCGCGATCCTGGCTGGGGTGTGGCTCAGTGTGCAGGGCGTCGGGCTGGTTTATGAACATGGACGGCTACAGCAGGAACAGATTGCGTTACGCGCGGCAATCGAGCAGGTTTACAAGGACGCGGTGCCGGGTTCGACCCGGATCGTGAACCCTAGAGTGCAGTTGGAAACCCGGCTGCGGGAACTGACTCCGGTGGGCGCTAGCGGCGGTGCATTTCTCGAACTGCTCTACCAGGGTGGACAACCGCTGGCCAATTTTCCCGACATCACCCTGCGCGGTCTCAGCTACCGTGAAGGTCAACTGGATTTGGCGCTGGAAGGTGGCAACCCGGCGGTGCTGGATCAACTTCGGCAACAGCTCGAACAGCAACCGGGCATCCGGGCGGAAATACGCACGACCCAGCGGGAAGGACAGATGGAAAGCAAAGTGACGCTGAAAAAGGCGACATCATGAAAGCTTGGTGGGAAAGCCTGGCGACCCGTGAACGCGCCCTGATCAGCGGCGGCGCGGTCGTAGCGCTGGCCGTGCTGGGCTATCTGCTGATCTGGGAACCGTTTCAAACCCGCCACCGCCAGCTCCAGCAGAGCGTCGCTGAACAGCGCGCCGACTTGGCCTGGATGCGGCAGGCGGCTCAGGAGATTCAACGCCTGAGCGGCGCAGCGCAGCCTAAAAGCGACGGTCGCTCCCTGTTGACTCTGGTCGATCAAACCGCCCGCACAGCGGGACTGGGCGCCGCCCTGAAACAGATCGCCCCGCAGGGCGACGATAAACTCAGCGCCCGACTGGATAGGGTCGAGTTCGATAAACTACTCCCCTGGCTGGGCGCACTGGAGCGCGAGCACCCCATCGTCCTCATCAATCTGAGTGTAGACCGTACCGAAACTGCCGGCTTGGTCAACGCCCGAGTCATTCTGCAGGGGAGCCAGCCATGAAAAGCGTCTGGCGCTACGGACTGTTGGGTGTGCTGGCGTTCCTGCTGTTCCTGCTGCTGCTGGCCCCGGCGACCCTGATCACGGAACCTCTCGCTGAACGGTTGCCAGGATTCAGTGTGCAAACGGTCGAAGGGACGACTACCGATGGCGTGGCGCGCGGCCTGCGTTGGCGCGGCGTCCAGGTGGATCGACTGGTTTGGGACTGGCGGCCGCGGGCTTTATTCACCGGCTGGCTGGAATTTCACCTGAAGATCGACGATCCTGAAATCAGTCTGGCTGGAAAAGCAGCGATCAATCCAGTTCGGCACCTTCGTCTCCGGGACTTGACGGGTCGCCTGCGCCTTGATGAACTGGCGGTGCTGGCTGGACAGCCCAAGTTACCGTTGCAAGGCGTGGTGGAATTCGACTTGCAAGAACTCCGCCTGGACCCCGCTGGTCGGCCGCAGGCGGCGGAGGGTGTAGCGCATTTGCGCAACTTGCGCGTGACGCTGGGTCAATCGTTGGTGCTGGGCGATTTTACGGCCCAACTTAAACCGGTAGACCCGGAAGGCGTTCAGGGGGTTATTCAGGACAATAACGGCCCCCTGGTGCTGGAAGGCGCTTTCAGCCTGATGCCAGACGGTCGTTATCGGTTCAGCGGTCAAGCTGCAGTTCGCGATGCGAACAACCGCGCCCTGCGCCAGGCGATGAACCTGCTGGGGCCGCCCGGCAACGACGGACGCTGGGCTTTGAGCTTCTCGGGTGCGCTATCCTTATGAGGATAGTTACCGGCGACTGCGCCCGTTAACGCCTTGTGGGATTCCGCAAGATTTTTACTCACGCAACCAGGGGGAAAGCGCTGATGCGACTGCGCGGATTCTCAATCATTTTGACGATGCTTGTACTGGCAGCCTGCGCCAACCAACCGGCGCCGCCGCCCGCCAGAATTCCTATGACCTTCAATGATGCGGTGTTCCCGGCCCCGCCAGCCTTGCAACCGCAAATCACCTTCTGGCAAAACGTCTATGCGGTTTGGGGGCGTGGTCAGGTCGCGTTGCACGACACCCGTTACCTGGATCTGATTTACGAGGTGATCACCCTGCCCGACGAGACCGGCGAAGGCTATACCGACAGCCAGAAAGCGTTGCTTAAGGCACGTTATGAAAACCTCAAAATCGCCTTGAGCCAACTGGAGTCCAAGTCCGCTATCAGAGCGCCGTTGACGTCGAGCGAGCAGGCGCTGGCCGTCCGTATTCAATCCAGCAGCGGCGGTCTTGGAGCTATCGCCGGCGCCAGCGACCGGCTGCGCAGCCAGCGAGGCTTGCGCGAGCGATTCAAACGAGGTCTGGAAATCAGCGGTCGTTACGATGCTGCATTTCGCCAGGTATTCCGCGAAGCCGGTTTACCCGAAGATCTGGCCTATCTGCCGCATGTTGAATCCTCCTTCCAGAATCATGCGGCTTCTTCGGTCGGCGCAGTGGGCATGTGGCAGTTCATGCCGGACACCGCGCGGCAATTCATGATGATGAACGCAGCAGTGGACGAGCGGCGTGATCCAGTGGCCTCGGCCCAGGGTGCGGCCCGCTATCTGGGGAAAGCCTACAGCCGTCTCGACAGTTGGCCGCTGGCGATCACCTCCTACAATCATGGCATCGGTGGCATGGCGCGGGCGAAAGAGGAATGGGGCGACGACATCGTCGCTGTCGTAAAGAATTATTCGGGGAAGGGTTTTGGCTTCGCCTCGCGGAACTTTTACGCGGAATTCCTGGCGGCCCGCAACATCGCCCGTAATTCTCAACGGTTCTTCCCGGAAGGTCTCAGCTATGAGCCTCCGCTGAATCTGGATCGGATCCGGCTCCGGCAAACGGTGGCCGCCTACACCTTGGCCAGTTACTACGAGGTGAATCCGGGCGAATTGACGGCATTGAATCGGGCCTGGAATCCACCGGCCCAGAATGGACGTATCCCCCTGCCGGCGGGAACCATGGTATGGCTGCCGGCGGGAACCATGACACGCCTGGCGCAACGCGGCGCTGCTGATCGGGCGCTGGTGTTGGCTGAACCCGTGTCCACCGCCCAATTGCGTTGACTTTTCTGCTCTCCTCTCCCTGCGGGGGAGAGGAGAGTTTGGGGAAAGTACAAGGCTGAAAATTAGCCCAACTTCTTGAGCAGATCCTCAGCCCGCTTCTTCTGTGCGGTATTTCCCTCTTGCAGAGCATCCTCCAGCAAGCCACGGGCGCCGACCTGATCGCCCATATCCAGGTAGGCGGCGGCCAGATCCAGCTTGGTCTCGACGTAATCAGCGCCGGCCTCGTCGCCGTCCGGCGGTGAACTGAGCGCCATTTTGCCCAAATCCAGCCCGCCGCCAAAGCTTTGCAGTTCCTCATCCAACCGCGCCAGATCCTCGCGGTTTCGTGCCTGTTCCTGATTGACGTCGGTGAATTCGAATTTCAAATCTGACACTTTGGGTGATTCTACGGTGGGTTCCGTGCGAGGACCCAAGGGTGCCAGATTCGGCAAGTTGAAATCCAGCGCCGCCCAATCGTCGGCTTTGGCGGGCGCAGCGGGCTTTAGCTCCAGAGGCTTCAGCTCCAGAGGCTTCAGCTCGGCCGGTTTGCGGGTAGAATCCAGGCCCAGATCGCTCAGGTCAAAATCCAGTTTGTCAAATTGCAACCCGCTAGGCAGCTCTGACAACGGCTCGACCAACGGTTGCGGCGGCGTCGGGGCAGGCGTCGAGACGGGCGTCGAGGCAGCAGGCTTGGCGGGCGCGGCAGACGCAAACGGACCAGGCGTTCGGGTGACTGAGGCGGTGGGCGGCTCGGCATCGGGCATTCGCCGCGCTTCGCCGCCGCGCGCTGGCGATATCTCCTTGCCTTCAGTGGCCGTTCGCGGTCGCTCATCACCCAGATTGAAATCGATATCCTTCAATAGCTCGTCGATCGGCTTGGGCGGCGGAGTCGCCGCAGCTTTGGGAGCGGGCTTAACTACGGGTTCAACCGCCAGCGACGGTTGGGTGGCGGCGGTTTCCTCAGCCGCAGCCGGTATGGAGCGTTTTGATCTTGCTTCGGATCGACGAACCGAAGCCCGGGTTTCTGATCTGGCTGCTACCTCTCCAGTCTCCCCGATATCGGCAGACGGTGCCGATGCTGTAGTGGTCGGACGCGCCGGACGCCGGAGTAACGGCAACAACAATACCGCACCGACTGCCAATACGATCAGCGCGATAGCAATCCAAACCACCGGATTGGATAACCAATCCATGCCGGTTTCCTGAGGCGGCGCGGGCGGCTTTGCCACAGGCACCGGCGCCGGTTGCGGCGGCGGTGTTTCGGCGACGGGGGGCTTGGTTTCGGTTGCTACAGACGGCGGCGGCATACCCTTGGACGGAGCCGGCTGAGGCTCTACCTGGGGAATTGTCGCCTGGGGAACAATCTCCTGGGGCGGTGGAATCGGCATGGGCGGCGGCGATTCTGCAACAGTGGGCGCAGTCTCGGCTGGCGGCGGTGCGATTGGTGCGGGCGATACGGTGGCCTCGGGCGGCGAAACCGGCAACGTCGGCGGACTCACTGCGGGTTCGACCGAGGTAACGGCAGCTACATCGGGAACTGGTGCCGGAGCTGGCGCGCCGGACAGGCCCAAAGCCTGCGGCGACGGCACCCTGAGTACTGCGCCGAGGCGCAACGTATTGGGATTGTCGTTGGTGAAAGCCTGCGGGTTGCCCGCGACCAGAATGGCCATCATCTCAGGTACGCTGATGGTGGTCGAAGGACGGACCTGGTTAGCGATCCGGGTGAGGTTTTCACCCCGCTTGACCGGACCGTAAAATGACGCGCCTTCAAAACTGACGGCGCGCACGGGCGGCAGGCTGGGAGCGGCTGGCACCGCTGCGACTGGCGGCACCTGGATTGGCGGCGCTGCGACCGGCGGCACCTGGATTAGCGGCGGCGGCGAGGGCTGCCGGCGATTGGCGTACAGTTCGGGATCCAGTTGAATAGGGAAAGTCCGCAGCAACCGGCCACGCGGCCAGATTACTTCCACCAAAAGATCGAAGTTGGGTTCACGAATCGGCTGGATTGATGTGATCTTAATGAAGCTGGGGCCGTTGGGCGTGGTTTGAACCGCAAAGCGCAGCTTCGATAGAAATTCCAGCCGTTCGATTCCCGTCCGGTCAAATTCCTGTTGACGCGGAATCTGCACGGTCAATCCGACCAGTTCAGTGGGATTGTTCACGATCAGGGGAATTTCGGCCTCAAGGTTTTGATTGAGCGCCGAGCGGACTTCGAGCGGGCCGACGCCTAAAGCCAACGCGCACAACGGCGTCGCCAGCCCGGCCAAAAGCAGTAATCGGAGTAATATCCTGGTCGGCATGACCTGTCTCCATTCCGCCGCCGGAGGGTCATGGTCCCGGCGGGATTGGCTTGGATGCCACCGGCGGCAATCGGGTCGGCGGCTTTTCTGCTTCAAACCACTCCGGTTACCGGGGGTTCAAAGCTTTCATTAAAGATACTCCCTAAAGCGCATTTCTGCGATTTGGATGCATGATGCAGGCGAAAAAAATCACCCCTCCAGCAGAATGCGTAACATCCGGCGCAAGGGTTCAGCCGCTCCCCACAACAACTGGTCGCCACAGGTAAAAGCGCCCAGATAATGCGGCCCCATGTTGAGCTTGCGCAACCGGCCCACGGGTACGCCCAGCGTCCCGGTGACCGCAGCGGGAGTCAGTTCGCGTATGGACTGCTCCCGTTCATTCGGCACCACGGTGACCCAGTTGTTGGCGGCGCCGATCATTTCCACCAACTCATCAAGCGGTGCATCGCGGGTCAGCTTGATGGTCAGCGCCTGGCTATGGCAGCGCATGGCGCCAATCCGAACGCAGAGACCATCAATCGGGATCGGCTGTTCGGCGCGGCCCAGAATCTTGTTGGTCTCGGCCTGACCCTTCCATTCTTCGCGGCTTTGACCGTTATCCAACTGCTTGTCAATCCAGGGGATCAGACTGCCGGCCAGCGGCACGCCAAAATTAGCGGTTGGGAACGTGCTGGAACGGATGGTGTCGGCAACGATACGGTCGATGTCCAGAATCGCCGAAGCCGGCTGGTTCAGCCGATCGGCGACTGCGCCATGAATGACGCCCATTTGTTCGATCAACTCACGCATATTCTGCGCGCCAGCACCGGACGCAGCCTGGTAGGTCATCGCGCTCATCCACTCGACCAGCCCGTGGGTGAACAGTCCGCCCAACCCCATCAGCATCAGGCTGACCGTGCAGTTGCCGCCGATGTAGTCCTTGATGCCCTTGGCGAGCGCATCCTGGATGACGTGGCGATTGACCGGATCGAGGACGATGATCGCATCGTCCTTCATGCGCAGGGCTGAGGCAGCGTCGATCCAGTAGCCTTGCCAGCCGGCGGCGCGCAGTCGGGGATAAATGTCATTCGTGTAGTCGCCGCCCTGGCAAGTCACGATGATGTCCAACGCCTTCAGATCATTAATCGACCGGGCGTCCTTCAATGGCGGCGTATCGCGGCCAATCGCTGGACCTTGGCCACCCACATTCGAGGTGGTGAAAAATACCGGATCGATCAGGGCGAAATCGTTTTCCGCCCGCATCCGGTCCATCAGCACGGAACCCACCATGCCCCGCCAACCGACTAGACCTACGCGCTTCATTCGCTTTCCTCAATATTGAAAGGGAGGGTAATGTCAGGAAATTCTACAGCGCCGCGATCACCGCGTCGCCCATCGCTTGCGTACCTACCGCCGTCATGCCCGTCGCGGTGATGTCCACGGTGCGCAGGCCCTGATTCAGCACCCGTCCGACGGCGGTTTCCACCCGCTCCGCCAGTGCTGGTTGATTCAGGCTATAGCGCAGTAGCATCGCTGCCGACAGAATCGTCGCCAGCGGATTGGCTATGCCCTTGCCGGCGATGTCAGGCGCGGAGCCGTGAATCGGTTCATACAACCCTTTGCCGTAGGCGTCCAGCGAAGCCGAGGGCAACATCCCGATGGAACCGGTCAGCATAGCGGCGCAATCGGACAGAATATCGCCGAACAGGTTGCCGGTGACCAGCACATCGAACTGTTTCGGCGCACGCACCAACTGCATGGCGGCGTTATCCACGTAGAGATGCGCCAGCGCCACGTCGGGATAATCCTTCGCTACCCGCTCAACCACTTCCCGCCACAGTTCCGAGGCTTCCAGCACATTGGCCTTATCCACCGAACAGACCCGGCGCTGCCGCTTGCGAGCCGCTTCGAACGCGACGCGAGCGATGCGGTCAATTTCCGACTCACGGTAGGCCATCGTGTTGAAGCCTTCGCGTTCGCCGTTTTCCAGGGTGCGAATGCCACGCGGTTGGCCGAAATAAAGATCGCCGTTCAGTTCGCGGACAATGAGGATGTCCAGCCCGGCGACCAGTTCCGGTTTCAACGACGAGGCAGCGGCCAATTGCGGGTGGAGAATCGCCGGGCGCAGGTTGGCGAATAGTTGTAGATCGGCGCGAATCGCTAACAGGCCGCGCTCTGGGCGCAGCGGGCGATCCAGCGATTCCCATTTCGGGCCGCCGACTGCGCCGAGCAGAATCGCGTCGGCGGCGTGAGCCTGGCGACGAGTGGCTTCGGGATAGGGCGAGCCGAGTTCATCAACAGCGCGACCGCCCAGCAGGCCATAGTCCAGGGTCGCGTCGAGACCGTGTTCCTGGCGCAGGCATTCCAGCACTTTCACTGCTTCGGCGATGATTTCCGGGCCGATGCCGTCGCCGGGGAGAACCAGAATCTGATGATGGGGCATGGCGTTTTCCGATATGCACACACAGGCAACGAGTGCGAATCGCTAAGGAGAGGATTTGTACAGCAGATTGAAAATTGGCGCTCCCTAGGGGTTTCGAACCCCTGTTCCCGCCGTGAGAGGGCGGTGTCCTGGGCCACTAGACGAAGGGAGCGGGAGATATGGCGTCTTGCGGGGAAAGTTGTATTATACGCACGCTTTAGGATCATACAAGAGTTCACCAATATTCCTTGGAAGCGCTAACCCCTTCACTGACGGTTATTCCTCGCCCCGAACACCCGATCTCGCGGGCCAATATCAGTCCCAATGCCGTCTCTGTTTTGTATCGATTGCACCATGCCGGCCATCGCGCCTGTCTGGTTGGCGGCGGTGTGCGGGATTTGCTGCTGGGCCGCGAACCCAAGGATTTCGATATCGTCACCGACGCCCGGCCCGAGCAAATCCACCATCTGTTTCGTAATTGCCGGCTGATTGGTCGGCGCTTCCGGCTGGCCCATGTCCGGTTCGGTCAGGAGATTATCGAAGTTGCTACCTTTCGCGCCTCCAGCGATGGCGACAATGAGGACGACGGCGTCGAGCGTGCTAAAGATGGCCGCATTCTCAGCGACAATGTTTACGGCAGCATCGAAGAAGACGCCTGGCGGCGGGATTTCACCATCAACGCCCTGTATTACGACATCGCCAACTTTACGGTGCTCGACTATGTCGGTGGCATTGCTGACCTTAAGGCCGGGCTGATCCGGTTGATCGGCGATCCGGTGCAACGCTATCACGAAGATCCAGTACGAATGCTCCGGGCGGTGCGTTTCGCCGCCAAACTGGGCCTGCGCCTCGACCCAGCGACCGAAGCGCCGCTGCATCATCTGGGTCATCTGCTGGCCCAGATTCCGCCGGCGCGCCTGTCCGATGAAGTTCTCAAGCTGTTTCTGGGCGGCAGCGCCTTGCAAACCTTTGAATTGCTGCGGCATTACCGGCTGTTCGGCTGGCTGTTCCCGGCGACCGAGCGGTGCCTGAATCACCAGCAGCAGCATTATCCAAAAACCCTGCTCATTCACGCCTTGGCCGACATTGACCGCCGATTGACCGAGGGCAAGCCGGTGAATCCCGCTTTCTTGTCGGCGGCGTTGATGTGGGAGCCGCTGCGCGAGCAGCAGCGCCGGCTGCAAGAGCAGGGTTTGGATGAGCACGAAGCCCTGCAGGAAGCCATTGATCTTGTGATTCAGGCGCAAATCTCCCATGTGGCGCTGCCCCGCCGCTGCAATACCCTGCGGGAAATTTGGGAGATGCAACCGCGCCTGGCGCAGATCACCGGCAAACGGCCGCTGCGGTTGCTGACGCATCCCCGGTTCCGGGCTGCGTATGACTTTCTGGTGTTGCGCACTGAGACCGATGAGCAAGCGGCCAGCCTGGCCGACTGGTGGACCCGGTTTCTGCAACTGGACGATGCGGGCCGCGTGGCGATGACCCAGCCGGTCAAGGGTAAGGGCAAAAAGAGCAAGCCCCGTCGCCGGCGCAAACCACGGCCAGTCGCCTCGGGCGATTCCGCCCCATCGCCCGTGTCGGATATCTAGCCTTTCTGTGATTCTATGCCTTCCGTCCGGGCCTACATCGGCATCGGCAGTAACCTGAACGACCCGGTAGCCCAGGTTCAACAGGCGTTCCGGGCGCTGGCGGAATTGCCCGCCAGCCGGTTGATGGCCTGTTCCCCGCTCTATCGCTCCGCTCCGGTCGGCGGGCCTCCCGATCAACCCGATTATGTCAACGCGGTGGCCGCGCTGGATACGGCGTTGAGTCCAGAGGAGTTGCTGACGGCGCTCCAGGCAGTGGAAATCCAGCAGGGCCGGGTGCGAACGGTCCGCTGGGGGCCACGCACGCTGGATCTGGATGTATTGCTGTATGGTTCAACGATCCGCAACGATTCTTGGCTGACTCTGCCGCATCCCCGCCTGCATGAACGGGCCTTTGTCCTCTATCCCCTGTACGACATTGCCCCGGATTTGACCCTTCCCGGTGGGGGTCCATTAAGCGAATTGCTTGCTCATGGGTCGCTGCTGACCTTGACCCGTCTGGACAGCGAAAATTAACCGGTTAGGATAAGCCGATTCGTTCAGCTCCTCTTATCATTCCATGAACCCGCCGCCGCCGCTCGATCCATCCTCGACTGGCGCGGCTCCACTCCGAGTACGCCATGTATCAGCCATCCCCGACCCGTAAATCGATCACGCTCACCACCCTGGCGAAAATGAAACGCGACCGGGAGAAATTCACGGTGCTGACGGCTTATGACGCCAGCTTTGCAGTATTAATGGAGGCCACCGGCGTAGAAGTCCTCCTGGTTGGCGATTCGCTGGGTATGGTGATTCAGGGCCAGCGCACCACCGTGCCGGTCACTATGGAAGATATGATTTATCACACACGCATGGTGGCGCGAGGTTGCCAGACGGCGCTGTTGATGGCTGACATGCCGTTCGCCAGCTACGCTACGGTTGATCAAGCGGTGTACAACGCCGCCCGGTTGATGCAGGAAGGCGGCGCGCAGATGGTCAAGCTGGAGGGTGGCGGCGCTCTGGCCGAGACGGTGCGCCAACTGAGTCGCAACGGCATTCCGGTCTGTGCGCATCTGGGTTTGCTGCCGCAATCGGTTCACAAGCTCGGCGGCTACAAGGTGCAAGGCCGGGACGCCGCTGCCGCCCAGCAGATTCTCGATGAGGCGCTGGCGTTGCAGGAGGCCGGCGCGGATGTGGCGCTGGTGGAATGCATCCCGGCGGAACTGGCGGGGCGGCTCACGGCGGCGCTGGATATTCCGTTGATCGGCATTGGCGCCGGGCCGGACTGCGACGCTCAGGTGCTGGTGTGCTACGACATGCTGGGCATCACGCCGGGACGCCGGCCCAAGTTTTCCAAAAATTTCCTGACCGGCTGCGATAGTGTGCAGGCGGCGGTGGAAGCCTATGTCCGTGCGGTCAAGAGCGGCGAGTTTCCCGGCCCGGATCATTGCATCGCCTGAACGCGGAGGTGCGCTATGCAAACTGTCCATACGATTGCTGAATTGCGCGCCCAGGTCGCGGTCTGGAAGCGGGCCGGGGAACGGGTCGCTTTTGTGCCCACCATGGGCAATCTGCACCGGGGCCATATTCATTTGGTGGAACGGGCGCGGGCGTGGGCGTCGCGCATTGTGGCGAGTATTTTCGTCAATCCATTGCAGTTTGGCCCCCATGAGGATTTTGCCGCCTATCCCCGCACGCTGGCGGAAGATTCCCGCCAGTTAGCCGCCGTTGGCCTTGATCTGCTCTTCGCGCCGGGCGTGGCCGAGGTCTATCCGCGCCCTTTGGAGGCCATGACGCAGGTGACGGTACCCGAATTGCCAGCGGTGTTGTGCGGGGCGAGCCGACCGACCCATTTTCTCGGCGTGACGACCGTAGTGACTAAGTTGTTCAACATGGCGCAACCGGATGTCGCGGTGTTCGGCGAGAAGGATTGGCAACAATTGGTGATTATTCGGCGGATGGCCGCTGATCTGGATATGCCGGTGGAGATTGTCGGTGTACCGACAGTGCGGGAAGCGGATGGTTTGGCGATGAGTTCGCGCAATGGTTATCTGTCGCCCGAACAACGGGCGGTCGCGCCGACGTTGTATGCGACTTTGCAAGCCTTGGCGGAACGGTGGCGGTCTGGGGAACGGGATGATCTGCGTCTGGAAGAGGCGGGCAAGGCGCAACTGGCGGCGGCGGGTTTCCGCCCGGATTATCTGGAAATTCGTCGGGCGGATAATTTGCAGCGTCCTGCCCCGGAGGAGGCGACGGCGGATTTGCGGATTTTCGCGGCGGCCTGGCTGGGTCGGGCGCGGCTGATGGATAATCTGCCGCTGGCGTTCTCGGCGGATGCCTGAAAATCAGGCGTGGAATAGGGACATTCTCGATATTCGCCTCGCTGATGAGTCCCCCTGACCCGACGGAGCCTCTTGATGACCCCGGATCGCATTCGGCAATGGCATCGCCTGTTTGGGATCACCCTGACCGACGTATTCAGTGACAGCCCTTGGCGGGTGGAACTGGAAAAGGAATTGGCGTTGCAAAGCCAGTTACTGGATGTGGTCATCATCGAACAGACCCGTGGGGTGACGGAGGGTCCTTCCGCTACGGGTGTGGAGCTGCCTGATGGACTGGACGGCTTGCGCGCCCATAATCTGCTGACCTACAAATCCCACCATGAACCGCTTGACGGTTGGGCGCTGGATGAATTGATCGGGCATTAGGTGATTTCCTAAAAAGAAGTTACCATTTCAAGCGGTTTGATCAGGATATCCTATTTGGGTAAAAGGGGGTTCCTTTCCAATTTTTTCCCTCCTGTAAATTTTCCTGTGATCGCCTACGAATTTGCAGCCAATCGTAATTGTTCCGTAGTCTACCTAATAGTAATCCCTACATGATCGAGGAACTAAGTTATAGATAAATTGTCTGAATTGCTGCGATTCGGATTGATAGGCCACTATAAAATATGAGGATACTATCATGAAAGCTGAATGGTTATTTGATGCACGTAAAATCCCTGATGAAGTCATGAATTACCTGATGCGAATTGCGGTGCAAGCCATAGAAGAAAAGCACTATAGTCCCGAATGAGTTACGGATTTATTGGGTATTTCTCGAAGCAGTATTTATGATTGGCTGAATTGGTATCGCAATGGTGGAGAAGAAGATCTCGATACTA